>Ga0157366_1000001_pt1 | contig 249517 bp, 213 predicted proteins | sample AttbisABBM1_FD_113149 | JGI IMG/M metagenome (GOLD analysis project Ga0157366, IMG submission 113149) | Fungus gardens microbial communities from leaf cutter ant in Botucatu, State of São Paulo, Brazil - Atta bisphaerica ABBM1 | ecosystem: Host-associated > Fungi > Mycelium > Unclassified ...
GCCTCCAGCAGCTCATCCGGCAGCGTCATGAAGAACTGGCGCAGCAGGAAGGTAGCGGTGGCCGAGGCCATCAGCGGCAGCGTCAGGCCGGTATAGCTGTCCAGCAGGTTGAGGTTGGAGATCACCTCCACCGTCGGGAAAATGCGCACTTCCACCGGCAACATCAGGGTGAGGAAAATCAGCCAGAAAAACAGGCTGCGCAGCGGGAAACGGAAATACACGATGGCGTAAGCCGACAGCACCGACACCGCGATTTTGCCGCAGGTGATCGCCAACGCCATGATCACGCTGTTCAGCAGCAGCAGCGAGAACGGCACTTTGAGGTTGCCCACGCCGCCCTGCCAGATATTGCGCATGTTCTCCCACAGGTGGCCGCCGGGCACCAGCGTCATCGGCACCTGAAACACCTGTTTGTCGTCCAGCGTGGCGGCGACAAAGGCCACGTACAGCGGGAACAGCACCACCAGCACGCCGATAATCAGCATCACATGGCTGAAGATGTCCAGCCCGCGTCGATTCTCAATCATTGGTAGCGCACCTTACGTTCAACGAAGCGGAACTGGATCACCGTCAGGCCGATCACCAGCAGCATCAGGATCACCGACTGCGCGGCAGAGCTGGAGAGATCCAATCCGGCGAAGCCCTCGCGGTAGATCTTGTAGATCAACGTGGTGGTGGACTGCACCGGCCCGCCGCCGGTGGCGGCGTCGATCACCGGGAAGGTATCGAAGAAGGCGTACACCAGATTGACCACCAGCAGGAAGAAGCTCACCGGCGCGATCAGCGGCAGCACCAGATGGAAGAAACGCCGCACCGGGCCGGCGCCGTCGATGGCCGCCGCTTCCACCAGCGAACGCGGGATCGACTGCAGCGCCGCGAGGAAAAACAGGAAGTTATAGCTTATCTGCTGCCATACCGAGGCCAGCACCACCAGGAACATCGCCTGGCCGCTGTTTTGCGCATGGTTCCAGTTATAGCCCAACCCATTGAGGAAGTGGGTGATCAACCCGAGACCTGGGTTGAACAGAAAGATCCACAGCACCGCCGCCACCGCCGGCGCCACCGCGTAGGGCAGGATCATCAGCGTGCGATAGAGGCGGCTGCCGCGCAGCACGTAGTCCACCAGCGCGGCGAAGAACAGCGAGACCGCCAGCCCGATGCCCGCCACCAGGAAGCTGAAGATCAGCGTGGTGTAGAACGAGTCGAGGTAGTAAGGATCCTGGAACAGCTGCTTAAAGTTATCCAGCCCGACAAACTGGCTGGACAGGCCGAACGGATCGAGACTCTGCACCGAATACCACAGCGCCTCGCCGGCGGGCCATAAAAAGAAGACGGCGGTAATCAGCAGCTGCGGCAGCACCAACGCATAGGGCAACCAGCTGCAGCCGAAACCGGGACGGGAAGATGACATAGCAGTTAAACCATTAATCGGGTACGGAAGGATCGGCGTGAAGACGCGAGCCCGATCGGACGGGCCCGCGACGCAGGGTTACTTGGTCGATGCTTCGAAACGGCGCAGCAGCACGTCACCGCGCTGCACGGCGGCGTCCAACGCCTGCTGAGGCGTTTTCTTACCGGTCCACACGCCTTCCAGCTCCTCATCCACCACGCTGCGGATCTGCGGCATGTTGCCCAGACGCAGGCCCTTGGTGAACGGCAACGGCGGCTTGTTCAGCATCTGGCGAGTGGCGACGTCGGCGCCCGGGTTCTTGTCGTAGAAGCCCTGCTGCTTGGTCAGATCGTAAGCCGCGGTAGTGATCGGCAGATAGCCGGTCTTCTGGTGCCATTCGGCGGCGATTTCCGGCTGCGCCAGGTACTGCAGGAACTCGGCCACGCCCTTGTAGGTGGCGGCGTCTTTGCCGTTCATCACCCACAGGCTGGCCCCGCCGATGATGGCGTTCTGCGGCGCGTTTTTCGCGTCGGCGTCGTACGGCATCATGCCGACGCCGTAGTTGAATTTGGCGTAGTGCTTGATGTCCGCCAGCGAACCGGAAGAGGCGGTGGTGATGGCGCAGTCGCCGTTATAAAACTTTTCGGTGGATTCGTCTTTGCGGCCGAAGTAGGTGAAATCGCCCTTCTTGTTCATCGCTTCGAGCAGCGCGATATGCTTGACCTGCAGCGGTTGGTTGAACTCCAGCTTGGCGCTGGTGCCGCCGAACCCGTTGTTTTCGCTGGCGAACGGCACGCCATGCCAGGCGCTGAAGTTCTCCAGCTGGATCCAGCCCTGCCAGCCGCTGGCGTAACCGCACTTCATGCCGGCTTCACGCAGCTTGGCGGTATCCGCCGCCAGCTCCTGCCAGGTTTTCGGCGGCTGGTCCGGGTTCAGGCCGGCCTTTTTGAAGGCGTCTTTGTTGTAGTACAGCACCGGCGTGGAGCTGTTGAACGGCTGCGACAGCAGATGGCCGCTCTTGTTGTCGGTGTAATAGCCGGCTACCGTCGGCACGAACACCGACTCGTCGAAGTTGATGCCGGCCTCTTTAAACACTTCGTAGACCGGTTTGATGGCCTTGCTGGCCATCATGGTCGCGGTGCCCACCTCGTAAACCTGCAGGATCGCCGGCGCCTTGCCGGAGCGGTAAGCGGCGATGCCCGCCGCCAGGCTCTGTTCGTAGTTGCCTTTGTAAACCGGCACAATCTTGACGTCGCTGTGCGACTGGTTGAAGCGATCCGCCAGAGAGTCCACTTCTTTACCCAGTTCGCCTTCCATCGAATGCCAGAACGGGATCTCGGTCGCCGCCAGCGCCTGAGTGCTGACCGCCAGGGTCAACGCGACGCACAGCGTGGTTTTGCGAATAGCGTAGGTGAGCATGCCTAACTCCTGAAAAAAGCGGGTGTAAAAGCGCGTGAGCGAAAAGAATCAATTCTTGATGAGGGAGTGCCCCCTATAGCTTTCGAGTTGCAGCCAGGCGGCAACCTGCTGGCACCCTGGAGCTTAGCTAACTAAGTGACAGGGTGGCAGCCAGGCAGCCAACAACGCTGCGGCTCGAAAGATGACGGGGGATAACATGCCATGCGCGGATGACAGAAAAATAACCGTTATATGACAGCCACATGACGGCAAGGTGAAGTGAAGATGGCGGTTTGATGTCGGCGGCGGGCATCGGCTCCGCCGCCGCGAGGATTACAGCGAACGGCGCAGACGCGCCACCGCTTCCTGCATCTGCTGTTCGGTGGCGGTGGCGAACGACAGGCGGAACGTCGAACGATCCGGGTTGTCGGAGAAGAAGTATTCCCCCGGCACGAACACCACGCCCTGCTGCAGCGTGGTGTTCAGCCATTCGGTGGCGTTGAACGGCTGGCGGAAACGCGCCCACAGGAACATGCCGCCCTTCGGTTTATCGAAGGTGATGTAGTCGCCCAGCTCCTGCTCCACCAAACCGGCCAGGATCTCGCCCTTGTGTTTGTAGGCGGCGCGGATCTTGTCGATCTGCGCCGGCAGGCGGCCCAGGCCGAGATAGCATTCGACGATGCTCTGCGACAGCGCGCTGGCGTGCAGATCCGCCGCCTGCTTGATGATCGCCACTTTATGCAGCAGGAACGGCGGCAGGATCGCCCAGCCCAAGCGCAGGCCCGGCGCCAGGATCTTGGAGAAGGTCGAGGTATAGATGATGTGGTCGGTGTTGCCCAGCACCCGCTGCGACACCTGATGCAGCGTCGGGTGGCGCTCTTCGGTGAAACGCAGCTCGCCGTACGGATCGTCTTCGATGATCAGGAAGTTATGTTCGGCGGCCAGCTTCACCAGCAGTTCGCGGCGCGCGGCGCTGAGGGTGATGCCGCTCGGGTTGCCGAAGTTCGGCACCACGTACACGCCCTTGATGCGCTGGGTTTTCAGCAGCTCGGCCAGCTCTTCCACCACCATGCCGTCGCTGTCGGACGAGACCGACATGATGTTGGCTTCCGCCAGTTCCAGCGTTTGCAGCGCCGCCAGGTAGGTCGGGCGCTCCACCACGAACACGTCGCCCGGGTTGACGATGGCGCGCATCACCAAATCCAGTGCCTGCTGCGAGCCGGCGGTGACCATCACCTCTTCCGCGCCAGCGGTGACGCCGCGCTCGGCGCACAGCGCGCAAATGCGCTCACGCAGCAGCGGGCTGCCCTCGGTCAAACCATACTGGAATGCGCTTTTCGGCTGTTCGGTGATCGCCTGCTGGGTGGCGATGCTCAATCCTTCAAAATCGAACAACGCATCAGAGGGGATGCCGCCCGCCAGCGAAATGACGTGTTCCATCTTGCTGTGCTTAAGCAATTCACGGATGGCCGAACTTTTTACGTTAACGATGCGCTGCGCGAGTAACCCTTCTGTCTTCATTTCTTCTTCTCGTACCTGATTATTTTAATTCGTAGGGGGGCGGATTAACCGCCCAGATACGCCGACCTCACTGCTTCGTTGGCTAACAATGCAGCCCCCGTATCTTCCAACACCACGCGGCCGTTTTCCAGCACATAACCGCGGTCCGCCAATTTCAGCGCCTGATTGGCGTTTTGCTCCACCAGGAAGATGGTCATGCCCTCTTCCCGCAGCTGCTGAATGATGTCGAAAATCTGCTGGATGATGATCGGCGCCAGTCCAAGCGAAGGTTCGTCGAGCAGCAGCAGCTTCGGCTGGCTCATCAGCGCGCGGCCGATGGCCAGCATCTGCTGTTCGCCGCCGGACATGGTGCCGGCACGCTGGCTTCGGCGTTCCAGCAGGCGTGGGAACAGCGTGAACACCCGTTCAATGCGCTGTTGATACTGCTGGCGATCGGCGAAGAAGCCGCCCATCGCCAGGTTTTCTTCCACCGTCATGCGCGAGAAGACGCGCCGCCCTTCCGGCACGATCGCCACCGCTTCGCGCATGATGCGCGAGGTTTGCCACTGGGTGATGTCCTGGTCCTGAAAGACGATGCTGCCTTCGCTGGCGCGCGGTTCGCCGCACAGGGTGCCGAGCAGCGTGGTTTTACCGGCGCCGTTAGCGCCGATTAACGTCACGATTTCGCCCTGGCTTATCGTGAGACTGACCTGATGCAGCGCCTGAATTTTGCCGTAATGGGCGGATACCTGATTGAATGACAACATAAAGACTGCGCCTCATCATTGTGCGTGAGCATCGCTGGTGATTATTTCGCTGCGCAGCAAGGCGCGAGCCGTGAGGTTTGGTGGGCCAAATAAACGGTGAGTAACGCAGCGGCGCAGCGAAATAGCCCCAGCCCTGCGGGTCGCGCCCCAAAAACCCGCTCTCTGCGTTGTCAGATTTGAACATAGTCCCGCTATGTTCTTTATCTTCCGCCTTGATAGCGGGTTTTTTGGGTCTGCGACGATGCCACGAACAATGATGGGGCACAGTCTTAAGCCTCGCCCAAATAAGCCCGGATCACGTCCGGGTTGTTGCGGATCTCCGCCGGTGTGCCCTGCGCCAGCGGCGTGCCCTGATTCACCACGTAAATGCGATCGGAAATGCCCATCACCAGCTTCATGTCGTGCTCGATCAGCAGCACCGAGACCTTATGCCGGTCGCGCAGCTCGACGATCAGGTGATCCAGCTCGTCGGTCTCTTTCGGGTTGAGGCCGGCGGCCGGTTCATCCAACATCAGCAGCTCCGGCCGGGTCACCATGCAGCGGGCGATCTCCAGCCGCCGCTGCTGCCCATAGGCCAGGTTGCCCGCCGAACGGTTGGCCATCTCCAGCAGGCCGACGCGCTCCAGCCACTCTGCCGCGCGCGCCAGCGCCTCGGCTTCGGCGCGGCGGAAGGCCGGGGTTTTCAACAGCCCGGCGAACACGCCGCTTTTCAGGTGCTGATGCTGCGCCACCAGCAGGTTTTCGATCACCGTCATTTCACGGAACAGCCGGACGTGCTGGAAGGTGCGCACCACGCCCATGCGGGCGATGGCCTGCCCCGCCAATCCTTCCAGGTGGCGATCGCGCAATTTGATGGTGCCTCCGGTCGGGCGGTAAAACCCGGTCAGACAGTTGAACACCGTGGTCTTACCGGCGCCGTTGGGGCCGATCAGCGACACGATTTCGCCTTCGTTCAGCGTCAACGCCACGTTGTTGACCGCCAGCAGCCCGCCGAAACGCATCGACAGGCCCTCCACCTGCAGCAAAGGTTGAACGCTCATGCCTGTTCCCCCTTGCCTGCGTGAATATCCGCCGCCTGCAACTTCAGCTGCGGCCGTTTCATCGGCAACAGCCCCTGCGGCCGCCAAATCATCATCAGCACCATCAGCGCACCCAGCAGCAACATGCTGTATTCATTCAGATCGCGCATCAGCTCGCGCGACACCACCAGCAGGATCGCCGCCAGAATGACCGCGAACTGCGAGCCCATGCCCCCCAACACCACGATCGCCAACACGAAGGCCGACTCGACGAAGGTGAAGGATTCCGGGCTGACGAACCCCTGGCGCGCGGCGAACAGCGTGCCGGCAAACCCGGCGAAAGCGGCGCTGATGGTAAAGGCGGTCAGCTTGATGCGCGTCGGGCTGAGGCCCAGCGAGCGGCAGGCGATCTCGTCTTCACGCAGCGCTTCCCAGGCGCGCCCGAGCGGCATGCGCAGCAGGCGGTTGATGACGAACAGCGTCAGCACCACCAGCAGCAGCGCCACCAGGTACAGGAACACGATGCGATCGCTCGGATCGTATTTCAGGCCGAAGACGTTATGGAAGGTATCCCAGCCGCCGTCACGCACGCTGCGGTTGAACTCCAGGCCGAAGAAGGTTGGTTTCGGGATCTGGCTGATGCCGTTCGGCCCGCCGGTGATCTCGGTATTGTTCAGCAGCAGGATGCGCACGATCTCACCGAAGCCGAGCGTCACGATAGCCAGATAGTCGCCGCGCAGCCGCAGCACCGGGAAACCAAGCAGGAAGCCGAAGGCGGCGGTGACGATACCCGCCAGCGGCAGGCTCTCCCAAAAGCCGAAACCGTAATAGTGATTCAGCAGCGCGTAGGTGTAGGCGCCGATGGCGTAGAAACCGCCGTAGCCGAGCACCAGCAGACCGGACAAGCCCACCACCACGTTGAGGCCGAGGCCCAGCATCACGTAGATCAGCGTCAGGGTGGCGATATCCACCGTGCCGCGCGACACCAGGAACGGCCAGGCGACCGCCGCCACAAGCAGCAGAGCCGCCAGCAGCTTTTGCCGCGGTGTGGTGCCGTCGAAGCTCGGCAGCACGAACGCCGGGCCGGAGACCTTTTTCAGCCCCTGCTGCAGCAGGGGGCGCAACAGTTGGAAGAAAAAGACGATGACGCAGCCGATGCCGATCCACATCCAGCGCACTTCCGCCGCGCCGTGCACCACCAGCTTGGTGCCGTCCAGGCTGAGCTGCATGCCCATCAGGAACGACGCCATCACGAACAGCACCGCCGTGGCGATCAGCGCATTGAGCAGATTGAGTTTCATACTTTCTCAACCTCCGGACGCCCGAGAATGCCGGTCGGCATGATCAGCAGCACCACGATCAGCAGCGCGAACGACACCACGTCTTTGTATTCGGTGCTCAGGTAGGCGGAGGTCAGCGCTTCCGCCACGCCCAGCACCAGGCCGCCGATCATCGCGCCGGGAATGCTGCCGATGCCGCCCAGGACCGCGGCGGTGAAGGCTTTCATACCGGCCATAAAGCCGATGTAAGGGTTGATGACGCCGTAGAACTGGCCGAGCAATACCCCGGCCACCGCCGCCATCACCGCCCCGATGACGAAGGTCAGCGAGATCACCCGGTCGGTGTTGATGCCCAGCAGGCTGGCCATCTTCAGGTCTTCCGCGCAGGCGCGGCAGGCGCGGCCCATGCGCGAATAGCGGATAAAAAGCGTCAGCGCCAGCATCGCCAGGAAGGTCACGAGCCAGATGGTCAGCTGCATGGTGCTGATGGTGGCGGCGAAGCCGTTGCTTTCCCCCAACACCCACTGGCCGGTCACCAGGCTGGGCAGCGCCAGATCGCGCGAGCCCTGCGTCAGGCTGACGTAGTTTTGCAGGAATATCGACATGCCGATGGCCGAGATCAGCGCAATCAGGCGCTTGGAGTTGCGCACCGGTTTGTAGGCCACCCGCTCGATGCTCCAGCCGTAGGCGCTGGCGATGACGATCGAGACCAGGAACGCGGCGCCGATCAGCAGCCAGCCGACGTCGATGCCGAGCATCATCAGGGCGGCGATAACGATAAAGGAGACATAGCTGCCGATCATGTACACCTCGCCGTGGGCGAAGTTAATCATGCCGATGATGCCGTAAACCATGGTGTAACCGATGGCGATCAATGCATAGGTGCTGCCCAACGTTAAGCCGTTGAACATCTGCTGCAGAAAATAGAGGAGCTGCTCTGACATACTCTGAACCCTTGGCTGCGAAACCCGCCGACGGAGAACCGGCGGGTAAAGGGAGACGGGGCCGGCAAGCCGACCCGCCGGGCGCAGCGGGCTGCGCCCCACCCTAATCATTATGGCTTATTTGATCGGTGTGGACGTGCCGTTGGCATGCCACTCGAACACGCCGAACTCGAAGCCTTTCAGATCGCCCTTGTCATCCCAGGTCAGCGGCCCCATCACGGTCTCCACCGGCTTGCCGGTTTTCAGATCCTTGACGATGTCCGCCGGCTCCTGGCTGCCGCTGCGCTCCATGCCGGTGGTCAGCGACTGCAGCGCGGCATAGGTGGTCCAGACGAACGGGCCGGTCGGATCCAGCTTCTTGGCTTTCAACGCGTCGACGATCGGCTGGTTGGCAGGCACCTGATCGTAGCGTTTCGGCAGCGTCACCAGCATGCCTTCCGAAGCGGCCCCGGCGATGTTGGACAGCGAGGAGTTGCCCACGCCTTCCGGCCCCATGAAGCGGGTGGTCAACCCGGCCTGTTTGGCCTGACGCAGGATCTGGCCCATTTCCGGGTAGTAACCGCCGAAGTACACAAAGTCGATATTCTCTTTCTTCAGGCGCGCCACCAGGGTGGAGAAGTCTTTGTCGCCGGCGGTGATGCCTTCGAACATCGCCACTTCGGTGCCCTGTTTTTTCAGGCTGTCGCGCACCGAGCGGGCCAGGCCTTCACCGTATTGCTGCTTATCGTGCACCACGGCGATGCGCTTCGGCTTGATGTCGCTGAGGATGTATTTGGCGGCGGTCGGCCCCTGATCCGAATCCAGGCCGGTGGTGCGCAGGATCATCTTGTAGCCGCGGGTGGTCAGATCGGCGTTGGTGGCCGCCGGGGTAATCATGATCACGCCTTCGTCTTCATAGATATCGGACGCCGGCTGGGTGGACGAGGAGCACAGGTGGCCGATCACGTAGCGAATGCCGTCGTTGATCACCTTGTTGGCGACCGCTACCGCCTGTTTCGGATCGCAGGCGTCGTCATATTCCACGCCGACCAGCTTGTCGCCCTTGATGCCGCCCTTGGCGTTGATGTCGGCAATCGCCTGGCGCGCACCGGTAAACTCCATGTCGCCATACTGCGCGACCGGGCCGGACATCGCCCCGACGATCGCCACCTTGATGTCTTTCGCCATGGCCGCCTGGCTCATGGCCATCGCAATGCAACCCGCCAGCAGTGCCTTACCTGTTGTTAATTTCATCCGCAAATCCCCATCTGTCGTTGTGAACGTACCTGTTGTGTTTGCCTGCGCCCGATCGTTATTGACCGCTTTTGTTATAAGTAATAATGATTTAGGCGCTCTGTCGGCATTATTTTCTAATAAGACTTTATTTTTCATGCCATTAAACAGGAATTTTCTGCTGCAAATCAACTTCATCAGGCAGAAACAAGCGGTGTAAACAGGATAAAATTCGAATTAAATCTGCGCCGTTTACCTTGAGGCGTAGCGCGTTGTGCTGGTTAACAATCCGTTTACTAACTATTTACTCGGAAAATGCCCCGTGCAAAAAACATATTGCACAGTAATCGTACAGAAAAACTTACACAACGCTCTGCACAAGATCTATTACACTGTCGGCATCATTTAGCTGCGCGGAAATTCTGCATGAAACTGACCATCGAGCGCCTGACCGCGCTATCCCCGCAAGACCTTATCGACCTCGGTAAAATTTGGCCGCACCAGCAGCCGGAACAGTGGCAGCGCTGGCTGAGCGACGGTAAGGCGCTGTTCGCCGCCCGCTTCAACGAGCGGCTGCTGGGGGCGGTGAAAATTGCGCTGCAGGACGACCGCGCCGAACTTCAGGATCTGCTGGTGCGCGAAGTGACGCGCCGCCGCGGCGTCGGTCTTTACCTGGTGCAGGATGCGCAGCGTCAGCTGCCGCAGGTCGCCCATTGGCAGCTGTCGACCGCCGGTCTGGCGCCGCGCGAACGCGGGGAAGTCGATAACTTCATGCGCGCCTGCGGCTTTGCACCGCAGGGCGATCTCTGGCAAAAATGAAACGCCGGTTGGCGGCGCTGGTCTTGATTGCGCTGGGGCTGGCGGCCGCGTTCCTCGGGCGCCAGCAGGCGCTGCGCCTGGCCTCAGGCTGGGATCAGCAGGTTTATGTCTGGCAGCGGATTTGGACGCCGCAGCACGCCGATGCGCTGGCGCACAGCCGCGATCTGTTCGGCGCGCTGCGCGTGCTGGCGCTGCAGGTGCATCCGCGCGAAGGCTGGCGGGAGGTCCCGGCCGATCTCAGCCTGCTGAGGCAGGACGGCCGCCCGCTCTGGCTGGTGGCGCGCCTCGACGGCCAGCTGCCGCAGCTGGATCAAGAAGCCATTATCCAGCGTCTGCTGGCGATCACCCAGCGCTGGCAGGCGGCCGGGCTACCCGTCACCGGCGTCGAGATCGATCATGACGCCGCCACCGCCCGCCTGCCGGACTACCAACGCTTTCTGCAACGGCTGCGCCAACGGCTGCCCGCCGCTTTGCAACTCGGCATTACCGCCCTGCCGGCCTGGATCGGCTCGCCCGCCCTGCCCGGCGTACTGCAACAGGCCGACAGTTCCGTCCTGCAGGTGCATGCGGTGCTCTCGCCGCAGCAGGGGCTGTTTGACGGCCCCTTAGCGCTGCGCTGGGTGCGGCAGTACGCCGCCGTCACACCGAAGCCGTTTCGCATTGCGCTGCCGGCCTATGGCATGGCGCTGCTGGGTTTTGATGCGCAGGGCGCGCAGGTGGAGAGCGAATCCTCGCTGCGCGTGGCGGGCAACGGCCGCGAACTGACGGTCGCGCCGCAGCAGATCGCCGATTTTCTGCAAACGCTGGCGCAGCAAACGCCGCCCCGGCTACGCGGCATTATCTGGTTCCGCTTGCCGCTGGCGGACGATCGGCGCGCCTGGTCGCTCGCCACGCTGCGAGCGGTGATCGAACGGCGGCCGCTGAACGTCGACTGGCAGGTAAAATTTAGGCCTCAGCCACAGCAAAACGGGTTGTATGATCTGATAATTCAGAACAACGGGCCGGTGGACGCCCCGCTGCCGCAAGAGGTGATCATCCGTGCCGACGACTGCCTGGCGGCGGACGCGGTCGGCAACTACCGGCTGGAATCCGCCCCGCAACGGCAACGCTTTATTCGCATCAGCGGCGACCAGCTGCGCGCCGGGCAATCCCGGCCGCTGGGCTGGCTGCGCTGCCAACAACTGACGCCAGGAGGCGCCCTTGTCACACCTTGATACGCGCGCGGCACGGAACACCCGCCGCCTTCTTCCGCTGGCCATGCTGATCGGCGCCGCGCTGGCGCTGCCGCTGAACGGCTATGCCTGCGGCCCGGATTTCCCTAACCGGCTGCTGATCGACCGCAACGGCACCCTGCTGTATATGCCGGAGGGCAATTTCGCCTTCGAAGCCGGCCGGCTGGTGCCGGCGGATAAGCAGTTGCCGCGCTGGCAACCCCCACCGCCGCCGATGCCGATGAAACCGATGCCGCAGTCGCCGGAAACGGTGGCGATCGACAAAATGCGCGCCGCCAAGACCGTGGAAGAGGCTGACGCCGTCAATACGCAGGGGTTGTCCAACGCCGCGCGTCTTTATCAGCTGGGCGCTGTGGCTTTCGCCAGCCACGATCCGCGCGCCACAGACTATTTCCAGCAGGTGCTGAAGCTGCCGGCCGCCGAGCAGGGCGACTGGGGACTGCGGGCACAGTATTCGCTGGGGCGGGTACTGATGGCGGACCACGGGACGCCGGTGAATGAATCTGGTGAAACAGCCCCCGCCGCCGAGCATCCGCCAAAAGCCGCGCTTGAACAGGCGCTGGCAGCATTCCAGCAGGTGATCGATCGGGTGAAAAACGGCGTCGCTGATCCCGATCAGCTGGCGTTGAGCAGCCTTGGGCAGCAGGCGCGCATTCACCTGTGGCTGGGTGACGTCGCCCCCGCCGCCCACCTGTACGCGCAACAGGCGGCGCAGGGCGATCCGAGCGGCGGGCAGTCGCTGCAGTACGTCTCCAGCTTCCTGGTCAATCCCGACCATGTGGACACGCTGAAGCAGATTATCGGCGATCCGTTGATCCAGCAGCTGGTGACCATTGAGCTGTTCGCCCGCAGCGGCAACCTGCAAATGGCGGATACCGACGGCAACGGCCGCTCCGCGCAAATCATCAGCCAGATCCTGACGCTGCTGGACGGCTCAGTGAAAAGCGGCTTCGCCGGCAGCGATCGGCTGGCGGCGCTGGCTTACCGTTCGGGGCAGTACCCGATGGCGGCGAGCCTGCTGAAAAACGCCGGCGACAGCGGCCTGGCGTGGTGGCTGCGCGCAAAAATGGCGCTGCGCGATGGCGACGTGAAAGCCGCCACCGCCGCCTACGCCAAGGCGGCAAGCGCGTTCCCCGCCGACGAAAGCTGGGGTGAACAGCGCAACGCCGACTTTGTCGCGGAAACCATCGTGCCCGAGTGCCGGGTGGCCGGCGAACAGGCCATCCTGGCGCTGAACCGCGGCGACTATTTGCAGGCGATGGACCTGCTGTATCGCGGCAAAGCGCTCTACTGGGCCGACGTGGCCGACGTGGCGGAGCGGGTGCTGACCGTCGATGAGTTGAAAGGCTTTGTTGATAAGCACGCCCCAGCGCCGACGACGCCGCTCAAGCCGGTTAATCCGGACGATTACGGCGGCCAGCAGATCACGCCGGAGGTGCAGCTGCGCGAACTGCTGGCGCGGCGGCTGATGCGCGCCGGGAGAACCGCGGAGGCACAAGCCTACTTCGATATCCCCAACTACCGGCAGGCGGCGCAACAGTACGCCGACGAGCTGAAAGCCGCCCAGGACACATCCGCCGCGCCGCTGACGCGCGCGCAGGCTTACTATCGCGCCGCCAACCTGCTGCGCGCCCAGGGTCTGGAGTTTACCGGCTATGAGATGACGCCGGACTACGCCATCTATGGCGCCGGCTATTCCTATCTGGGGGATGCGTTCGATACCCGCGAGCTGAAGCATAAAAGCTGGATCGACAGCGCGGAAGCGGCGCGCGCCAAGGCGGCGCTGCCGGCGGAAGACAACCGTTTCCTGCACTATCGCTGGCAGGCGGTGGGGCTGGCGCAACAGGCGGCCGATCTGCTGCCGCCGAAGAGCCAGGCTTATGCCGCCGTGCTGTGTCATGCCGCCAGCTGGGTTATCAAGCGCGACGCCAAAACCGGCCGGGCGCTTTATCAGCGCTATATCAACACCGGCACCCGCTACCCGTGGGCGGCGAAATTCGGCTACGACTGCCCGGCGCCGGACTTCGCCACTGTTGCGCCATAACGCCGAATTTCAGGCACTAAAAAGCCCGGCTTGCCGGGCTTTTTTTTATCGAATCTCGCATCGACTCAGGCTTCGATCGCCATTTTCAGTTTCTTCATGGCGTTCTTTTCCAGCTGGCGCACGCGCTCGGCGGAAACGCCGTACTGATCGGCCAGCTCCTGCAGCGTCGACTTATTGTCGTCGTCCAGCCAACGGGCGCGGATGATATGCTGGCTGCGCTCGTCCAGACCTTCCAGCGCATAGGCCAGTTTGTCTGCGGCGTTGCTTTCCCAGTTATCTTCCTCGATGCCTTCGGCGAAGTCGGAACTCTTGTCCTGCAGGTACAGCACCGGCGCCATCGACTGACCATCGCGGGCCTCGTCGTCCGGAGTCGGATCGAACGTCATGTCCTGCGCCGCCATGCGAGATTCCATCTCGCGCACGTCTTTGCTGGTTACGCCCAGCTCGCGAGCCACCAGTTCCACTTCGTCCTGGTTGAACCAGCCCAAACGCTGTTTGGTTTTGCGCAGGTTAAAGAACAGCTTGCGCTGCGCTTTGGTGGTCGCCACTTTCACGATGCGCCAGTTGCGCAATACGTACTCGTGGATTTCCGCCTTAATCCAATGCACCGCAAAGGAAACCAGACGCACGCCGACTTCAGGGTTGAAGCGGCGAACGGCTTTCATCAGGCCGATGTTGCCTTCCTGAATCAGATCCGCCTGCGGCAGACCGTAGCCTGAATAGTTGCGGGCAATATGAGCGACAAAGCGCAGGTGAGACAGGATGAGCTGCTTAGCGGCATCCAGATCGCCCTGATAATGCAGCCGTTCAGCCAGCTCCCGCTCTTCCTCTGCCGTCAGCATCGGATAGGCGTTGGCTGCCCGGATATAGGCTTCCAAGCTACCTTGGGGTACTAAGGCTAAAGTTTGCATTTCTTTGGTCATTCAAACCCTCTCTATGAGAATACAAAATCATGCAGGTGATTATTACAGCGGGGAAATGATTGATTCTACGGCAGTTGCTGAAGCAAAAGCGGTTCCACACGCCGGACACCTTAACATTTGCTGCAATTTTTGACCGTACTCCGCCCTAGAAGTTCACCCTTTTTTGCAAGCATTGTCGCTGACAATACGTGACGAGGGTGCAGGCCGATAGGGAATTTGTGCGCTAAGAAGAGAGGGGTGGTGCTGACTTCGCTTGAGGTCACTCTTCTCCCGCAACGCGATCAAAAGCAGCAGGAGAAGAGTATACCAAAAAAATCTTACTGTGGTGTAAATCGGCGTAAATGTTGCACCGTCGCCAGCCAGGCGGCGATCCAGCCGATCATCGCGGAGATGATCAGCAGCAGCAGCGCCTCATCCCAGCCCAGCCCGTGCAAGGTGAAGGTGGTGCCGAACACCTTGGCCACCCCGGCGACCACCGACTCCAGCTGCCACACCAGCGCCCCGGACAGCACCAGCGACAGCAGCGCGCCGGCAAAGCCCAGCATTGCCCCGCCGTTGAGGAACGGCCGCAGGATAAAACCGTCGGTGGCGCCGATCAGTTTCATCACGTTGATGGTGTCGCGACGGCTGAAGATGCTCAGACGCACGCTGTTGCCGATCACCAGGAACACCGCCACAATCATCAGCACGCCGATGATCGCCGCGATCTGGCCCGCCAGCCCGGTCAGCGCCGCCAGGCGGGCAAACCAGCTGTCATCCATACGCACTTCTTCGACGCCCTGCACCGCCGCCACGCGATCGCGCAGGGTGTTGAGGGTGTCCGAACTCTGGAAGCTCAGCTTCGGCGTGACGATCGCCACCGCCGGCAACGGGTTCTCTTCCAGCATGTCCAGCGCGCCACCAAAGCCCGACCAGTTGCGGAACTCGCCGCGCGCTTCTTCACGCGACAGGTAGTTCACCTTCTCCACGCCGGCTTCCGCCTTGATGGCGTCGAGCACTTTCAGCGCCGCGTCGTCATCGAGCGACTTATCCAGGTAGACCGTCAGCTGCGGCGTCGGATACCACTGGCTGGCCGCGGTGCTGACGTTTTTCCACACGATATAGCACACGCTCGGCAGCGTCAGGGAAATGGCGATCACCATCACCGTCAGCAGCGTCGCCAACGGCTGACGCAGCATGTCTTTGATGGCGTTCATCCAGGCGTAACGCCACTGTTCGCGCCAGCCGCCGCGCAGCGCCTTGCTCTTGGCGGTTTTTGCGTTATTGGCCATGGTGAGCGCCTCCTTGCATGCGGCCCTGGCTCAGCGTCAGGATGCGGTAATTGCGGCGGGCGATAAGCCCGGTGTCGTGCGTCGCCATCAGAACGGTCACGCCGACGCGGTTGAATTCTTCAAACAGGCGCAGAATGCCTTCCGACAGCGCATCGTCCAGGTTACCAGTCGGTTCATCCGCCAGCAGCACCGCCGGCTTGTTCACCACCGCGCGGGCGATGCCCACGCGCTGCTGCTCACCGCCGGACAGCTGAATCGGGAAGTTCTTCGCTTTATCCAGCAAACCGACCTTGTCCAGCGCGGCGGAAACGCGGCGGCGGATATCTTCGGTGCTGGCGCCGGCGATGATCAGCGGCATCGCCACGTTGTCATACACCGTGCGATCCAGCAGCAGGTGGTGATCCTGGAAGATCATGCCGATCTGCCGACGCAGGAACGGCACCTCGCGATTTTTCAAACGGCTGATGTCGTGGCCGCCAAACCAGATGTGGCCGGCGCTGGGCCGTTCGATACCGCAAATCAGTTTCAGCAGGGTACTTTTCCCCGCGCCGGAATGGCCGGTCAGAAACGCCATTTCCGCCGGGCGCAGATGGAAATCGACCCCCTGCAGCGCTTGCCGTCCGCCCAGATAAGCTTTACTGACCTGTTCAAAGCGAATCATCCGTATTAATCCTCTCGGGCAAAAAGTGCCTCAATAAAATCGTCAGCCTTAAACGGCCGCAAATCTTCGATGCCTTCCCCGACGCCGATATAGCGGATCGGGATACCGAACTGATCGGCGATGGCGAAAATCACCCCGCCCTTGGCGGTACCGTCCAGTTTAGTCAGCGTGATGCCGGTTAAGCCCACGGCCTCATTAAATAATTTCGCCTGACTGACGGCATTCTGGCCGGTGCTGGCATCGAGCGTCAGCATAACCTCATGGGGGGCCTGGTCGTCCAGTTTTTTCATGACGCGGACGATCTTCTTCAGTTCTTCCATCAGGTGCGATTTGTTCTGCAGACGGCCGGCGGTATCGGCGATCAACACATCGATGCCGCGCGCCTTGGCAGCCTGCACCGCATCGAAGATCACCGAAGCGGAATCCGCGCCGGTATGCTGCGCCACCACCGGAATGCGGTTGCGTTCGCCCCACACCTGCAGCTGTTCCACCGCCGCGGCGCGGAAAGTATCCCCCGCCGCCAGCATCACCGACTTGCCTTCTGCCTGGAACTGGCGCGCCAGCTTGCCGATGGTGGTGGTTTTACCCACGCCGTTCACGCCGACCATCAGGATGACATACGGGGTTTTCCCGCTGACATCCAGCGGCCGATCGACCTTGGCCAGAATTTCGGACATTTCCTCCTTCAGCTTGCAGTACAGCGCTTCGGCGTCTTTCAGCTGCTTGCGGCTGGCGTGCTGGGTCAGGGAGGTGATGATCTTGCGCGTGGTGTCCACGCCGACGTCGGCGATCAGCAGCTGTTCTTCCAGCTCGTCGAACAGGTCGTCGTCGATCTTTTTACCGCGGAACAGCCCCATAAAGCCGGAACCGAGGTTCTGCTTGGTCTTCAGCAGGCTGCGCTTCAGGCGCGCGAAGAAGCCCTCTTTGGTCGGGCGCTCCTGCTCTTGCGCAGCAGCCGGCACGACAGGTTCCAGCGGCTCTTCTTCCGGCTCTGGCTCAACGACCGGCTCAGGCTCAACCACCGGCTCGGGTTCGACGACCGACCCGGGTTCGACAACCGGCTCGGGCTCGACGACCGGCTCAGGCTCAACCACCGGCTCGGGCTCAACCACCGGCTCGGGCTCAACCACCGGCTCGGGCTCAACCACCGGCTCGGGCTCAACCACCGGCTCAGGCTCAACCACCGGCTCGGGTTCAGTGGCAGGTTGCTGCTGCGCCGCCACCTGTTCGGTGACGCTGACGATCTCTTCGGCCAGCGCTTGCGCCGCCGGATGTTCAGCCGCCGCCGGCAGGTTTTCCGCGATTTGTTCGCCGGCCTGACCGTTATCCCACTCTCCCGGGGTGTCGACGGAGGCGGCAGGTTCAGATTCCTGGGCGGGGAGCTTGTCGTCCAGCTTGGCGGCGACCGGTTCAGCCGGCGTCTCCGCGGCCTGAGGTTCCGCCTGCTCTACCGACGGCTCAGGTTGCTGTTGCTCTTCTTCCTTTTCCTTCTGGCCAAAGCCCAGCCAGGAGAAAAACCCACGTTTCTTATCTTTTGCCATGTTATGACTCTACTCCGTACCGAAGGCTCGCTTACCCTCCATACCTGAAGGATATATGCTGACAATAATCCGCCGAGTCTATCACTTTCCCTCGCGCAGCAACACGCATCCGGCATGCTTTCCGGCGTGAAATCAGACAACAACGTTTTACCGTTCCCCCCGACGCCCGTCACCGGTAGAATAGGGACAACTTTTCGTTAACCTCGGCGGCCCCGCGCCGCGAAAGAAACCAAACAACGCTTATGACAAGACTCTCGCCACGGGCGGCGGCCAAAAAACCGTCCCAGGCCGCAGCCGGACAGATCCGCATCATCGGCGGCCAATGGCGCGGCCGCAAACTCCCGGTGCCGAACAGCCCGGGGCTGCGCCCCACCACCGATCGGGTGCGCGAAACCCTGTTCAACTGGCTGGCGCCGGTGATTCAGGGCGCGCGCTGTCTGGACTGCTTCGCCGGCAGCGGCGCATTGGGGCTGGAAGCGTTGTCGCGTTATGCCGGCAGCGCCACGCTGTTGGAATTCGAGCGGCCGGTGGCGCAGCAGCTGGAAAAAAATCTGGCGCTGCTGCAGGGCAAAGGGGTGGTTATCAACACCAACGCGCTGAGCTGGCTGGCGGGCGACGGCCAGCCGTTCGACGTGGTGTTCCTCGATCCGCCGTTTCGCAGGGGCCTGCTGGCAGAGACCGCCTTGTTGCTGGAGCAGCGCGGCTGGCTGGCCGACGAGGCCTGGATCTATGTAGAAGCCGAGGCGGAAAGCGCCGCGGCGGACGTGCCTGCCAGCTGGCAGTTGCACCGGGAGAAGGTCGCCGGTCAGGTGGCCTATCGCCTTTATCTTCGTTCGCAAGAGAAAACCGACAATGCTGATTAATCTGGGCCGCCTGCTGATGCTGTGCGTATGGGCCTTCCTGCTCTCTAACCTGTTCCATCCGTTTCCCAAGCCGCTGAAGTATTTCATCGACGTGGCGCTGTTCTTTATGGTGGTGATGCACGGCCTGCAGCTGGTGCTGTTGAAATCCACCCAGCCGAAGGATCAGCCGATCAGCTACTGGCAAGAGGCCAAGATCTTTATCTTTGGCGTGTTCGAGCTGCTGGCCTGGCAAAAGAAACAGCCGCCCATCAAGAAGAAGTGACCGCTACGGCTGAGCGGTGAACGAGACGAAGCGCGTGCCCTGCATGTTCAACGTGCCCTGCGCGCCTTTTTCAATCGGGTTGTACTGCCATTGCTTCAGCCGCAGCTGAATGTCTTCACCGCCCTGGTTCGGGCTGAACACCACCTCGTAGTACATCGGCTCATTGACCAGCGGTTCGCGCTGCGGCGCGCGGGTCTTGGCGACCGGCACCGCGCGTTTGTCGCTCACCGTCACCTGCAGACTGCGCATCGGCGCGCGATCGTTTTCCGCCTCCTGCTGGCGCTGTTTGAAGTAGCGTTGCGTGGCCAACACGGCGATCAACGCCATCACGGCGACAAAAAACAACGGTGGCTTACTCATCGGTTTCCCATTTCCTTCGCGGCTAAATCAGCGTAAACATAGCATTCTCAAGAAAGCATTGTCGATCGCCGGCAGGCTACCTACACTGAAATGAAGAAGTGACATGGGTGACAGTTTGGAGCCGGTTGTTGCGGCTCCCTCATACATAAGGAAGACATAAATGAGTTGGCCGTTCCTTGCCGTATTCTTTTCCGGTTGGCTGTTCGTCGACGCCGCTTACCGCGGGCCGCGCTGGCAACGCTGGGTGTTCAAACCCGTCACGCTGCTGTTGCTGTTGCTGTTGGCCTGGCAGGCGCCGGTGCTCGGCGCCGCGGGTTATCTGATCGTACTCGGCCTGCTGGCGACGCTGATCGGCGACGCATTGCTCCTGTTGCCGCGCGAGCGGGTGCTGTACGCCATCGGCGCCTTTTTCCTGTCCCACCTGCTGTACACCCTGAGTTTCGCCAGCCAGATGACGTTCAGCCTGTTCTGGCCGCTGCCGCTGGCGCTGCTGGCGATCGGCGCACTGCTGCTGGCCACCGTCTGGACCCGGCTGGAAGAGATGCGCTGGCCGATCGTTACCTACGTGGCGATGACGCTGCTGATGGTCTGGCTGGCGGGCGAACAATATTTCCTGCGCAGCACCGATTTCGGCTTCTCGCTGCTGACCGGCACCTCGCTGCTGCTGCTGGCCAGCGTGGTTTGGCTGCTCAACCGCTACCGCTTCACCTTCCGCGCGGCGGACGCCATCGTGGCTTTCTGTTACTTCTCCGGCCACTTCCTGATCGTGCGTTCGCTCTATCTGTAGAGACCTGCCGCGGGTTCGGCGCGCCGAACCCGTTTCTTCATCAAGCCAGCGCTTTCAACGTCAGAGCCTCATCCGCACCCAACTGATTGCGGTACAGATCGCCGTCGCGCGAGAAGAACGCCAGCGTGCTGCCATCCGCCCGCAGCAGGGCGATGCCGTCCGGTGCCGGGCGCCAGCCCACGACTTCCGCCGCAAACACGCTCTGCAAACACTGTTGCCGATCCACCAGCTGATAGCCGTTGGTCTCGCTTTGTTCATTCGCCAGAAACTCGATTTGGCATTGCCGTTCGCTGTCGGCCACCTGCCATTGTCCCGCCAGCGACTGCGCGGTCGGCAATGCCAAACTGCCGGCCATCACCGCGCTCGTCACCATCATGCCGCCCGCCGCCAAGGCGGTGCGCGCTAAAGTACCTTTCATACCGGGCTCCCGCATCACGCCCGGCCGAGACTGCGCCGGGCGTTCCGTTGCTGTGTTACACGATAAAGTCCGTCGCGACGTCTACCTGGCCGACGATTTTCACCAGGAAGTCCGGCGCCTGATGCCCGCCGATGTTCACCGACAAATCGGTCACGTTGCTGGACGCGTTGTAGCTCAGCAGCGCCTCACCGGCCGTGCCGCTGAAGTGATCGACGAAGTGAATGAAATCGCTGCTCTGCGCTTCTTTATTGAAGAACGACAGGTCGATCTTGTCGATCCCTTTCTGGAAGTCGCGGATCCAGTCTGCAGCGCCCGGTGCGGAATCGCTGGCGGCAGAGAACACGAAGATGTCTTTGCCGGCACCGCCCCACAGTTCATCCGCCCCGCCGCCGCCGAACAGCACGTCATTGCCCGCGCCGCCTTTCAGCACGTTGTTGGCCGCGTTGCCGACGATCACGTCATTGCCGGAACCGCCAATGGCATTCTCAATGGTCACACCGGCGGCGATCGAGACGTTGCCCTTCAGACCGCCCACGTCGGAGAACGATTTCTCGTTCAGGTTGATGCGCTGGTTAGCGGTGTAACCGGAGAAGTCGAAGGTATCGTTGCCGCCCGCATCCCAGGCCGCAAAGATCACTTTCTGCGAATTGCTGGTGGTGCTGAGGAAGTCACGACCGGTATTGGAGTTAAAGCCGTACACGGTGTCGCCGGTGCGGGTCGACAGGTTCGCGCCATACAGATGCTGAATGGCGGCGATGTCATCCAGCAGCGGAGCCGCGGCATAGTGACCGCCGTTGTCGCCACCGGTATTGGTTTCACTCCAGTAGCTCATCAGGCTGAACTGGCGGGTATCTTCCGCATAGGTGACGTCTCTATAGGTCGGGTTGCCCTCACCGGCGTTGTAGTCGCCCGGGTGGCTCAGGCCCAGCGCATGGCCAATCTCATGGGTGAACGTCTGGCGGCCGTAGTCTTCGGTCGCCGGATGCTTCACGTTGGATTGGTTGACGTTGTACCAGGTCTGGCCGCCCAAATCCTGGCCCTGCCAAATGGTGTTCGGCAGGAAGGCGTAGGCCTGGGTGCCGTAATCATAGTGGCCGGGACGATCCTGGCTGTAATTGCCGAAGGTGATATTGGCCTTTTGACCGGCCGCCACTTCGGTGAAGGTGATATTGGCGACGTCGGCCCAGGACTGCAGCGACAGCTTAGCCTGCTGCTGCTGTTCCGCGCTGAACTTGCTCAGCCCGGTGTCGCCGGCGACGTTGGTGGAAGAGAACTTATAGTCCGGGAAGGAGAAGGTTAATTTAACCGGCTGGCCAAATACCTTGTAACCGTTCCAGGTTTGGTTCTCGCGGGTAATAAACAGCCCAGCTTGCTCGTTAGAAAATGAATCCTTGCCATTAATCTGAATCCCGTTACCCCGCTCATGATAATGCAGCAGGTCATCTACAGCATCGTAGCCGGTTGTCGCGGCCGCAAGGCTGGATTCAGTAATTTCAATTGCCTTTTTAGTAGATTGCATTGGTTCGATTCCACTCATTACCTGATTGATACCAATCAGACAGATAGACATAACCTCCCCGTAAGCCACGGTTAATGAACCTCAGGCTTGCTGGAAGGGGCTTATGCGCCGTTACCGGCAGTGTGTTAGGTAGAATTAATGCATATATATCAGCAAATAAGATCACCATTAAAAATGGTAATCGATTCCAATTATAGGCAGGACCGTAAAACTGCACATAAAATAATCAACCATTTATTATCGTAACGAAAGTTTGTTATGCTGCTTTTTAGGCTTCTTTACAAAACAAATGAAACTTGATGAGGATAAGTTGGCACCAAACTTCAATAGCAATGCGGCCTGCAGACTCAAGCGAATCATGCTGGCTTTACTCAGGGGAAAAGGTAAATTTTTCTAAAGCGTTATAGATTAATAACTCTTTATTATTAGGTCGGGCGATTTTTTAGTTTCTATAGGAATATTATTTTCTTATTTAAACTAACGGCAGCGAGCCTTTTCGCCCCAATAGGGGATAAGAAAAGCCGATATATTTAAATTCGCATTATTCATTATTGAATGAATCCCCCTTTTCGACGCTTGAACGCCGTTAGCAATAATTCTCATCCGGCGCTTGACTCTGGAGTGGACTCCAGGGTGTAGAGTCAGTTGAGCAAACCCGTTTAACAGCCCGAAGGGGGACGTTATGCACAATCAGCAAAACCATAATCATCAGGAACATCACCACGCCGAAGGCGGATGTGGCTGCAACCACAGCCACAGCAAAACTCAACATGGCTGCAGCAGCGAACCGAAAAACGCCGCCGCACAGGCCGAACACACCCACCATCATCACGATCATGGCGATAGCGGCTGCTGCACCGCCGCGCCCGACGATCCGGACGAGGAAAGCGACAGGCTGGCCGCCGCTCCCCCTTCCGGCAGCCAACGTTTCAGCTGGAAAGTCACCGGTATGGACTGCCCCAGCTGCGCCAAGAAAATCGAAAATGCCGTCACCGCACTCCCCGGCGTCGACAGCGCGCGCGTGTTGTTCGCCACCGAGAAGCTGGTGGTCGACGCGCAGTCCGACATCAGCCTGCGGATCCAGGACGCGGTCGCCCAGGCCGGCTTTACCCTGCTCGGCGCTCAGACCGCCAAAGCCGCCGCGCCGAAAACCTCCCGCTTCGGCGAATTCGCGCCGCTGTTGCTGCTGACCACCCTGATGGTGGTCAGCTGGGTGCTGGATCGGGTTAACCCGGAGCTGGGCCGCATCGCCTTTATCGCCACCACGCTGGTCGGGTTGGCGCCGGTCGCCGCCAAGGCGCTGCGTCTGATTCGTTCCGGTACGCCGTTCGCCATCGAAACGCTGATGAGCGTGGCGGCCATCGGCGCGCTGTTTATCGGCGCTACCGCCGAGGCGGCGATGGTGCTGCTGCTGTTTATGGTCGGTGAACTGCTGGAATCCTACGCCGCCAACCGCGCACGACGCGGGGTGACGGCGCTGATGGAGCTGGTGCCGGAAGATGCGCTGCTGCTGCAAGGCACGGAACGCAAACGCGTGCCGGTCGCCAGCCTGCGCCCTGGCGATGTGATTGAAATCGCGCCCGGCGGGCGCCTGCCGGCCGACGCCGAGCTGCTCAATCCGTTCGCCAGCTTCGACGAAAGCGCCCTGACCGGCGAATCGGTGCCGGTCGAGCGCCAACAGGGTGAGAAAGTAGCCGCCGGCAGCTTGTCCGTCGATCAGGCGGCGCAGATGAAGGTGATCTCCGAGCCTGGCAAAAACGCCATCGACCGCATCCTGCAGCTGATTGAAGAGGCCGAAGAGCGCCGCGCGCCGATCGAACGCTTCCTCGATCGCTTCAGCCGCTATTACACCCCGGCCATTATGCTGCTGGCGGTCGCGGTGATCCTGGTGCCACCGCTGCTGTTCTCGCAGCCGTGGGAGACCTGGATCTATCGCGGCCTGACGCTGCTGCTGATCGGCTGTCCATGTGCGCTGGTGATCTCAACGCCGGCGGCCATCACATCCGGACTGGCGGCCGCCACGCGGCGCGGCGCGCTGATTAAAGGCGGCGCGGCGCTGGAACAACTGGGCCAGATTCAAACCATCGCCTTCGATAAAACCGGCACCCTGACCGAAGGCAAGCCGACGGTCACCGACGTGCTGCCTATCGGTGCGCTCACCGAACAACGGCTGTTGCAGCTTGCCGCCGCGGTGGAAGCCGGTTCACATCACCCGCTGGCGCAGGCGATCATCAACCGCGCCGCCGCAAGCGGGGCTGAGCTGCCGCTGGCGCAGGCGCGCCGCGCGCTGGCCGGCGTCGGCGTGGAAGGGCTCGTAAACGGCAAGACCGTGCTGATCAGCGCGCCGGGCAAGCTGGCACCGGGCCTGCTCGCCACCCAATGGCAGAGCCAGGTAGACAAGCTGGAAAACGCCGGTAAAACGGCGGTGGTGGTGCTGGAAGACGGCGCGCCCATCGGCTTGCTGGCGCTGCGCGATACGCTGCGCGGCGACGCCAAGCAGGCGATAGCCGAACTGAACGCGCTGGGTATTCGCGGCGTGATGCTGACCGGCGACAACCCGCGCGCAGCCGCGGCGATCGCCGGCGAGCTGGGCCTCGACTATCGCGCCGGTCTGCTGCCGGAAGATAAGGTCAGCGCGGTCACCGAGCTGAGCGAGCTGCGCCCGACGGCAATGATCGGCGACGGCATCAACGACGCCCCGGCGATGAAAGCCTCCAGCATCGGCATCGCCATGGGCAGCGGCACCGACGTGGCGTTGGAGACCGCCGACGCCGCCCTGACCCACAACCGGCTGGTGGGCGTCGCGGAAATGATCCGCATCTCACGCGCCACCCACGCCAATATCCGGCAAAACATCACCATCGCATTGGGGTTGAAGGGGGTCTTCCTGATCACCAGCCTGCTGGGGCTGACCGGTTTGTGGCTGGCGGTGCTGGCCGACTCCGGCGCCACCGCGCTGGTCACCGCCAACGCGCTGCGGCTATTGAGAAAGCGCAGCTAAGTTCGGAAACAAACACGGGCGCGGCATACCGCGCCCGTTGTCATTTCGGGAAAAGGGACTTTTCTTTCATCAACACGACCGTACCGCCGTTATACGCCTTTACGCAGCAGATAACGGTATGGCGCCTGCTCGGTTTCCTGCGCCACCAGCGTGTGCTCCATAAAGCGGCAGAACCCCGGGATATCGCGGGTGGTGGCCGGATCGTCGGCGATAATCAGCAGCGTTTCGCCGTTGTCCATATGGCGCACGGTTTTGCGCACCATCATTACCGGTTCCGGGCAACGCAGCCCCAGCGCGTCGAGCGTCTGGTCTGCCTGGGCAAATAAGTCAGTCATGCAATTTTTCTCGTTCAAAAACGATCGGCGAACGCTCGCCGCATCTCATTAGCGCCTAGTTTACGCCGGTAGTTTTTCTGCGCAAGATGCGTTAACGTTTGCGTTAAATTTAACCATTGCATTGGTTGCGCAAACGCGTATCATGCCGCCGCGCAGCGTTTTTTGCTGTTTTGACAAGACACACTGGGTTCCCTCACCCCACTGCTAAAAAGGCTACAACATGTATTCGTTTACCGCACAGCAGCGCTTCACCGCGTTGATCTGGCTTTCGCTGTTTCATATCGCCATCATTACCTCCAGCAACTACCTGGTGCAGCTGCCGATCACCGTCTTCGGCTTCCATACCACCTGGGGCGCCTTTACTTTCCCGTTTATCTTCCTGGCGACCGATCTGACCGTGCGCATCTTCGGCGCGCCGCTGGCGCGGCGCATTATCCTGGCGGTGATGGTGCCGGCGCTGTTCATCTCCTACGTGATCTCCACCGTCACCTATCAGGGAGAATGGCAGGGCTTTGCGGCGCTGAACAGTTTTAACCTGTTCGTGGCGCGCATCGCCGTCGCCAGCTTTATGGCCTATGTGCTCGGCCAGATCCTCGACGTACACGTCTTCAACCGCCTGCGCCAACGCAGCGCCTGGTGGGTGGCGCCGGCGGCGGCGATGTTCCTCGGCAACATCAGCGACACGTTGGCGTTCTTCTTCATCGCCTTCTACAAGAGCAGCGATCCCTTCATGGCCAACAACTGGGTGGAGATTGCGCTGGTGGATTACAGCTTCAAAGTGATGATCTGCCTGTTGTTCTTCCTGCCGATGTACGGCGTGTTGCTGAACATGCTGCTCAAACGCATCGCGGCGCGCAGCGGCGGCCTACAGCCGAGCTGAGCCGTGCTATTCTGGGCGGCCTTATCCTTTGGAGGCCGCTCATGACCCCAATCGTCCGCACCGCCACGCTCGAAGACATCCACCGCCTTTACCAACGCATCCCCGAATTCGGCGGCCTGCATAGCCTGGCCGCTCTGCAGCGGCGCATCGGCGCCGCCCCCGCCAGCCTGTTGATCGCCGAGATAGCCGGGCAACCGGCCGGTTTCAAACTCGGTTATCAACGGCAGGAAACGGTGTTTTACAGCTGGCTGGGCGGCGTGCTGCCGGCATTTCGTCGCCACGGCGTGGCGCAGGCCTTGTTGGCCGAACAGGAACGCTGGGCGCGGGCGCAGGGCTATCGCCAGCTGACGGTCAAAACCCGTAACCGGTTCCGCGCCATGCTGACGATGCTGATCGCCCACCACTATCAGATTGTTCAGCTGGAAAAGAAAGGCGAAGTGGCTGATTATCGGCTATTACTGGAAAAAAACTTGTGACAACATCTGCCTTGCATTTCAACCTGGAATAGGTTGCGATACGACAGTGAATCCCTACCGGAAAGGAAGAAGGAAGCCCGATGCGTAAAGTAGCGAAATTGATGGGTATCAGCCTGCTGGCGCTTGGCCTCGCGGCCTGCGACGGCAACACCAAAGACACCAAGGCAGCGCCAGACGGCGCGGCGGCCAGCGCGCCGGCCGGGCAGCAGGTGAGCCTGCTGGACGGTAAACTGGCATTCACGCTGCCGGTCGGCATGGCGGATCAGAGCGGTAAGCTGGGCAACCAGGCCAACAACATGCATGTTTACGCAGACAGCACCGGCCAGCGCGCGGTGATCGTGATCCTGGGCGATAAGACCGCCGACAGCCTGGAGACCCTGGCCAAGCGCCTGGAGAATACCCAACGCGCGCGTGACGCCAACCTGCAGGTGATCACCAACAAAGCGCTCGACGTCAACGGCGTGCCGCTGCGTCAGCTGGACAGCATCATCACCAGCGGCGGCGAGAAAGCCTATTCTTCCGTCCTGATCGGCTCGCTGAACAACAACATGCTGACCATTCAGGTCACGCTGCCGGCGGACAACCAGCAGCAGGCGCAGACCGAAGCTGAAGGCATCATCTCCACCCTGAAGCTGAAACCGTAATCCTGCTGGGGCCGGCGTGCCGGCCCTTTCGTTTTATGCCAGCGCCTGCGCCAGCAGGGTGATCGGATGTTCGCAGCGCTTGCTGGTGGACATTTCTATCTGCCATTTGCAGGTCTCGCAGTCGGTCACCACCAGATCCACCCCACTCTCTTCTATCTGCCGGAACAGCGGCGCGCCGATGCCCTGCGACGTGGCATAGTTCTCCGATTTGAACCCGTAGGTGCCGGCGATGCCACAGCACTGCGAATCCAGCACCACCAGCTCCAGCCCCGGTATCTGCCGCAGCAGCTCCAGGGTGTAGGCGGTCCAGCCCATCTTCTCCATATGGCAAGGCGTGTGATACGCCACCCGCAGCGGCGTGCGTTTCAGCGGCAGGCTGCGCCCCTGATTGATCAGGCGATAGAGATAGCGCGTCGCCAGCTCCACCCGATCGCGCACCGGAGTGGTGTCCACGTCCAGCAGATGAGGGTATTCGTCACGCAGGGTGAAGGTGCAGCTCGATGAAGTCGCCACCACCGGAATGCCGCGCTCCAGCACCGTTTCATGCAGCGACTCGGCGTTAACCCTGGCCTGCTTTTTGGCCTGCTCGATAAACCCGTTGGCGATCAGCGGCACGCCGCAGCATTTCTCGCGCTTCAGCAGCTGCACGCCGATATTCAGCGCATTGAACACCCGGATCAAATCCTTGCCCAGCTGCGGGTGGTTATAGTTGACGAAGCAGCCGTGGAAAAACGCCACCTGCTCGGCGTAACGCTGCTGAGCCTGCGCCTGCTGCCGGTACCAGCGGCGGAAGGTGCCGAACGAGTATTTCGGCAGTTCGCGCCGGTGATCGATCTTCAGCGCCTTGTCCAGCAGCTTGCGCACCGGCTTCAGCCCGGTAGTGGCGTTGACGATCGGCGCGAACGGCGTCGACAGCGATCCCATGATATCGGTGTGGCTGAGGATGGCGTCGCGCAGCGTCGGCTTGCTCTGGGCAAAGTCGGCGCGGGCGCGCTGAATGATGTCGCCGATTTTGACGTCGGACGGGCAGGCCACTTCACAACGCTTGCAGTTGGTGCAGTATTTCAGCGCTTCGTCGTACAGCGCCGGGTCTTTCAGCCGCAGCCGCTCGCCGTCCGGCCCCGCCTGTTTCGGCCCCGGATAGAGCGGGTTCACTTTGGCGACCGGGCAGTAGGTGGTGCAGACGGTGCATTTGATGCAGCTTTCAAAGCTGTGGTCCTGATGCAGACTCATGCGTTTTCCTCCGCGGCGATCTGCTGCGCAACGTGCAGCGCACCGATCAATGACACGCCGGCGCCGCAGCCCTGCTGCAGCGGATCGTAGCCGCCGGCGACCGCGCCGATGGCGTACAGATTGTCGAACGGCATTCCTTGCTTCATCGCCCGCAGCCTGCCGTCGGTGCGCACGCCGAACTGCAGGTAAGGCTGCGGCGCGAACAGCTCGCGCCGGCTCCAGTCGGCGCGATCCGCCCGGCTGTGCACGTCCAGCCCGAAGATCGGCTCGCGCACCCGGTCGAAATCGGCCACCAGCCCATTGCTGAAGAAGCTGCCGCTGGCCAGCACCACCTGCTGCGCCCGCAGCGGAATATCGCCGTGGTTGCGGGTGTACAAACCGGTGATGCGGCCGGCTTCGCTCTCGGCGCGCAGCACGCTGTCGCCGGGCATGAAAACGCCGCCCAGCTGCTGAAAACGCCGCCGCAGCGCCTGGTGCAAGCGCATGCCGGGCACCGAAGGCGGCAACGTCGGCAGCAGCCGGATCGGCTTGCCGACCGCATCCTGCAGCACCGCCAGCGACGCATCGTCCTCCAGGCCCAGACAGGCCGGCAGGAAGAGCGCCTCGGCCTCGCCCGCCAGCCGCCGCAGCTCCTCGGCCATCGGCGGCAGGCTTTCCATCAAATCCAGAACCCGGGCGATGTTCACCGCACGGAACTCGCTGGGGTTATTGCGCAATCTGTCCAGCGCCGGCATGTGCAGATAGGCCACGTCCGTCTGCACACCGAGCTCGCGGCTCAGGGCGTCGGCGGCCATCTGCGGCTGGAAGTCGAGGAAACCCTCGATGCCGATCACCGCGATGCGCCGCCACGGCAGTTGGCCGGTCAGCGGCAGCGTCGGGATCGCCTGCGGGCTGAGCCAGGTGGCGCGGCGCGTGCCAAGCGGCGTAATGCGCAGATGGTTGTTGGCTCCCTCGCCCTGCAGGTTCAGCCCGCAGCGCTCCAGCAGCCGCTGCGCCGCGGCGGACAGCGCCGCCACCCGGCCGGGCCCAATCAGAGAATACGGATGCTGCGGCGCCTGTTGCGCCAGCTGCGGCAACGCCGCCAGCGGCATCTCGACCGGCGTGCCGTCCGGCAATCTCGCCAGCAGATCGAGCGAGCCGGAGGAGAAGTAGAGCGCGCTCTGGCCGGAACTGACCACCGCACAGCGTTTGCCCAGTTCGGCCACGGCAATGGCGCAGCTCAGGCCCGCCAAGCCGCCGCCAATCACCACTACGTCAAATCGCATCATCCGCCTCCTGCTCTTTGTCTGCCTGGGCCTCAAGCCCGCATAATCCCTGATAAACCCAACTGGTAAATTCACTCTCGCGCAGCGCGTCGCCCCAGGCGATCGGCCGCACGCCTTTCCAGCGTTCGTTGAGGAACTGCGACAGCTGCACGATGGATTGCTGCGGCGTGCTGACCTTGAAGCGCGTCAGCAGCCCGGCGGCGCGGCAGGCGCAGAGTTCCCCCTGGCAGGTGCCCATGCCGACGCGGGTGCGGCGACGCAGATCCACCAGGTTATTGACGGTCAGCGAATTGACCGCATAGCGCACTTCCCCGGCGGTCACCGCCTCGCATTCGCACACCAGGCTGGTGTCGAGCCGATCGGCCGCCGGCACCTGGCTGGCGCGATCGCCGTGCCGGTAAATCGCCGAGCCGCGAATGCTGGCGGGCAAAGAAACCACGCTGCGCACCGTTTCCTCCGCCGACTGACGGGATCCGGGCAACGCGTCCTGCGCAGTGGTGCACGGGCTGTTGACCCCGAGCTTTTCGCACACCTTGTCGGTGGCCCACTCCGCCATCAGGCGGTAGGTCATCAGCTTGCCGCCGGTGATGGTGATAAACCCTTCCAGCCCGTCGCGGCTGGCGTGATCGAGCAGCACGATGCCGCGGCTGACGTTACGCCCGCTGGGATCGTCGTCGCTGGCCACCAGCGGCCGCACCCCGGCATAGGCGCGCAGAATGCGGGTCTGCGCCAGGGTGGGCGCCAACAGCGCCCCTTCGCGGATCAGAATGTCCACCTCCTGCGGGGTCACCAGCATGTTATCGATTTGGTCGTAGTCGATATGGGTCGAGGTGGTGCCGATCAGCGAGATGGTGTCGCCCGGCACCAGGATGTCGGCGTCCGCCGGTTTGCGGCAACGGTTGATCACCATATTGTTGATGCGGTGACCGAGGATCAGCAGCGCTCCCTTGGCCGGGAACATGCGGATGCGCAAATCGGCGTATTCGGCGATCTGCTGGCCCCAGATGCCGGCGGCGTTGACCACCACCGGCGCGTGCAGCTCATAGCGCCGCTGATTCTGATGGTCGTAAACGCGCACGCCCGTCACCCGGTCGCCGCTGCGCAGCAGCCCCACCACCTGGTGGTAAGTCAGGATCTGCGCACCGTGTTCGCGCGCGTCCAGCATGTTGGCGGCGGTCAGCCGGAAAGGATCGACGGTGCCGTCCGGCACCCGCACCGCGCCGATCAGCGCCGGGTTAGCCGCCGGCTCCAGCCGCAGCGCCAACTGCGGGTCGATCGCCTCGGCGTTGATGTCGGCCTGTCGGCAGGCGGCGATAAACTGCTGCTGATAGTCCAGCGAGTCCTGCGGCAGGGTGATGAACAGCCCATCGGTGCGCTCGATACAGTGATGCGCGATGCGTTTCAGGATGCGGTTCTCTTCGATGCACTCGCGCGCCGACTCGCCGTCGGTCACCGCATAGCGCGCACCGCTGTGCAGCAAGCCGTGGTTGCGGCCGGTGGCGCCGGTGGCAATGTCGTGACGCTCCAGCAAAATGCAGCGCAAGCCGCGCCGCGCACAATCGCGGGCAATGCCTGCGCCGGTGGCGCCGCCGCCGATGATGATCACATCCGTTTCGCCGCCGTCAAAATAGCTGCTCATATCGCTCCCTCAGGATCGGTAGTTATGAGCCTATTGAGCCACGGTTATTAGGGTCTTTGTTTGATAAGGAACAAGAACGAACATGAAACGAAATAAAAATGTCCACAAAAAACCATCAATGTGATCATAATCACGATTTTTGGACGTTTTTCTATTTCATAACGTTAACGAATCGCTCAAAATCCGCCGTGGTTTCATGAAAGTGTAACAATTGCGCCATTCGTCACAGCGACACCAGGCGTATTTGATGACAATGGCGCTCGTTATGGAACACAAAAACACCACATTCGATATCCGCTCAATCATCAAATGAACGTAAAAGGTCATATTGATGTGATAACAGATAAAGCCATCGGAGGCGCTCATGTTGAGTATTTTTAAGCCGGCCGCACACATCGCCCGTGTGCCGAGCGATAAGGTAGACCCGCTCTACCGTAAGCTGCGCTGGCAAATTTTCCTGGGGATCTTCTTCGGTTACGCCGCTTACTATCTGGTGCGTAAGAACTTCACCCTGGCCATGCCTTACCTGATCGAACAAGGCTTCAGCCGCGGCGACCTCGGCTTCGCGCTGTCGGGCATCTCCATCGCCTACGGCTTCTCCAAATTCATCATGGGTTCGGTCTCCGACCGTTCCAACCCGCGAGTGTTCCTGCCTGCCGGCCTGATCCTGGCGGCAGCGGTGATGTTGTTCATGGGCTTCGTGCCGTGGGCCACCTCCAGCATCGCCATCATGTTCGTCCTGCTGTTCCTGTGCGGCTGGTTCCAGGGCATGGGTTGGCCGCCGTGCGGCCGCACCATGGTGCACTGGTGGTCGCAGAAAGAGCGCGGCGGCATCGTTTCCATCTGGAACTGCGCCCACAACGTGGGTGGCGGCCTGCCGCCGCTGCTGTTCCTGCTGGGCATGGCCTGGTTCAACGACTGGCACGCGGCGCTGTACATGCCGGCCTTCGGCGCCATCCTGGTGGCCCTGATCGCCTTCGCCCTGATGCGCGACACCCCGCAATCCTGCGGCCTGCCGCCGATTGAAGAGTACAAAAACGACTATCCGGACGACTACAGCGAAAAAGACGAAGAAGAGCTGACCGCCAAGCAGATCTTCATGCAGTACATCCTGCCGAACAAGCTGCTGTGGTACATCGCGGTCGCCAACGTGTTCGTCTACCTGCTGCGTTACGGCATTCTGGACTGGTCGCCGACTTACCTGAAAGAAGTGAAGCACTTCGCGCTGGACAAGTCTTCCTGGGCTTACTTCCTGTACGAATACGCCGGTATCCCGGGCACCCTGCTGTGCGGCTGGATGTCGGACAAAGTGTTCAAAGGCAACCGCGGCGCCACCGGCGTGTTCTTCATGACGCTGGTGACCATCGCCACCGTGGTGTTCTGGATGAACCCGGCCGGTAACCCGACCGTAGACATGATCTGTATGCTGGTCATCGGCTTCCTGATCTACGGCCCGGTAATGCTGATCGGCCTGCACGCGCTGGAGCTGGCGCCGAAGAAAGCCGCCGGCACCGCCGCGGGCTTCACCGGCCTGTTCGGCTACCTGGGCGGCTCGGTCGCGGCCAGCGCCATCGTCGGCTACACCGTAGACTTCTTCGGTTGGGACGGCGGCTTCATGGTGATGATCGGCGGCGGCGTGCTGGCGGTTATCCTGCTGCTGCTGACCATGCTGAACGAAAAGAAACACCACGCGGAAATCGCAGCCGGCAAACGCGGCTAAGCGTCACACGACTTTTGCATGATTTAAAGGCCGCCCTGCGGCCTTTTTACTACCCTGCCCCCAACAACACGGAGAAAACGGAATGCGGACTCAAGTCAAAGCCCTGCTGACAGGGATCATTCTCGCCACCTCAATGGTCAGCGCCGCGCAGGCGGCAGACAAAGTGGTGATCGCCCACCGCGGTGCCAGCGGCTACCTGCCGGAACACACTCTGCCGGCGAAGGCGATGGCCTACGCGCAAGGCGCCGATTACCTCGAACAAGATCTGGTGATGACCAAAGACAACGAGCTGGTGGTGCTGCACGACCATTACCTCGATCGCGTCACCGACGTCGCCGAACGCTTCCCGGACCGCGCGCGCAAAGACGGCCGTTATTACGCCATCGACTTTACGCTGGCAGAGATCAAATCGCTGAAGTTCACCGAAGGCTTTGACATCGAAAACGGCAAGAAGGTGCAGGGCTACCCTGGCCGCTTCCCGATGGGCAAATCCGACTTCCGCGTGCACACCTTCCAGGAAGAGATCGAGTTCGTGCAGGGTCTGAACCATTCGACCGGCAAGAACATCGGCATCTACCCTGAAATCAAGGCGCCGTGGTTCCACAAACAGGAAGGCAAAGACATCTCCAGCAAAGTGCTGGCGGTGCTCAAGCAGTACGGTTACACCGGCAAGAACGACAACGTCTACCTGCAGTGCTTCGACGCCAACGAGCTCAAACGCATCAAGAACGAGCTGGAGCCGAAGCTGGGCATGGATCTGAAGCTGGTGCAGCTGATCGCCTATAACGACTGGCAGGAAACCTACGAGCAGAAAGCCGACGGCAAGTGGGTGGAATACGACTACGACTGGATGTTCAAACCGGGCGCGATGAAGAAAATCGCTCAGTATGCCGACGGCATCGGGCCAGACTACCACATGCTGGTGGTGGCCGATCAATCCAAGCCGGGCCACATCGTGCTGACCGACATGGTGAAAGAAGCGCACGCCAGCAAGCTGGCGGTGCATCCGTTCACCATCCGCGCCGATGCGCTGCCGAAGTATGTGACCGACGTAAACCAGCTGTATGACGTGATTTACAACCAGGCCGGCGTCGACGGCGTGTTCACCGACTTCCCGGACAAGGGCGTGCAGTTCCTGCAGAAGCAGGGCCAGCACAAGTAATGCCAAGGGCGCCGCAAGGCGCCCTTATTATTTAAAGGTTATTTCAGAGGAACATCTTGCGCAGGTAGTGCGGCACCGCGTTATCGACGTTGGAGCCGATCACTTCCAGCTCCGGCAGCATGTCCTTCAGGCGCTGATGCGCGTCGCGCATGATGCAGCCCTTGCCGGCCATCGACAACATCTCCAGATCGTTCATGCCGTCGCCGAAGGCGATGCACTCTTGCAGCGTGTAGCCGATGATCTTGGCCACTTCTTCCAGCGCATGCCCTTTCGACACGCCGCCCGCCATCACTTCCAGACAGGTCGGGAACGAGAAGCTGACGTTGACCCGATCGCCCCAGCGCGCGTTGATGGCGTCTTCCACCTGCAGCAACCGCTCGTGATCTTCACAGGTGAAGTAAACCTTGCAGACACCGTCGGTTTCCAGCAGGCCCGGCTCAAACAGCTGGTATTTGAACACTGACTCCTGGAAGAACTCTTCCTGCTCCGGGCTTTCGCGGTTGGTAAACCAATCGTCGTTACGGTAGACGTTGGTGGTGATATCCGGATCGTCGTGCAGCATGCCGTACAGATCGCGGGCGATATCCCCGTCCAGGTTGTGGCTGAAAATCAGTTCGCCGGCGGTGTTGTGCACCCGTGCGCCGTTGGAAGTGATCATAAAGGCGCTGATCTCCAGGCTGTCGCGGATCTGCGCCACGTCGATATGGTGGCGGCCGGTAGCGAACACGAAATGCACGCCGCGCTGAGTCAGCAACTTCAGCGTTTCTTTAGCGTACGGCGACAGGGTATGGTCGGGAGACAGCAGCGTGCCATCTAAATCGGAAGCGACGACGTGATACATAGCGTTATGTTCTAACCTCTGATGGAGTTGTCGGCGGCAGCGCGCCGCCTAAGCGTTGAGCAAAGAAGCGCAGAATTGCGTTCAGTGCTTCGGCGCGCAGCGCGTCCCGCTCGAACAGGATCTCGTGGCGTGCGCCGTTGATAACCCACGGGAGCCCCCCTTCGCAAGGGCGCCCCGCGTCTGACAGAGCCTGACAAAAAGCCTGGTGCGAACGGTTGTCGACTACCCGTTCTTCACCGGCCTGCAAAAGCAACAGCGGCGTGGTGATCGCCCCGGCCTGCGCGATAATCTGCCGGCCGGCGCGGATGCTCTCCCGCACCCAATGGTAGGTCGGCCCGCCCACCTGCAGCTCGGGGTAATCGGCATAATAGCGCAGGCTGCGCCGGTAACGCTCGCGGCTATGGGTCAACACGTTGACCACATAGGGCAACGGACGCCACTGGCCGGTGCCCACCGCGTAATAGTCGCGGATCGCCGGGCGGGTCTCCGCCCAGTCGAGAATGCGATCGGCCAGCCAACCCGGCATCGGCAACCGGATGCCGAACATCGGCGCGCAAAACGCCGCCGCGTCGAATGCCTGCGGCCGGCGCTGCAGGAACTGCGCCAGGATCGCGCCGCCCATCGAATGCGCCAGCGCGAAGCGCTGCCGATAACCGCGCGATTCGACCTCGCGCAGCCACAGCTGCTCGAAATCGTCCACGTAGTCGGCGAAGTTTACCACATGACCGCGGTGCGTATCCGCCAGTAAACGCCCGGAACGCCCCTGGCCGCGATGATCGACGATCACCACGTCGTAGCCGCAGTGGAACAGATCGTAGGCCACCTCGGGGTATTTCACGTAGCTTTCGATGCGGCCGGGGCTGACCACCACCACCCGCTGATGCCGCGCAGAACTGAAGCGCACAAAGCGGATCGGCACGCCGTCCACGCCGCTGAATTCGCCTTCTTCGCGCTGCCGCCAGAAATCCAGCAGCGGCCCGGTGGCGAAGGCAGCGAACTGCGTTTCACGCGTTAACCAGTCATCGGAGCTGAGAGTGAACGAGGTCATCGAGAGCGTTTTCCCTGTGGGGCCGGCGGAAAATGTGACCGCTGGCACAAGAAATCATACTAGCGTATTGTGATTCAATTCTTACAAAAACAGCGCCGCCTCGGCGCATTGTGGCACAAAACGACACTTTCAGGGAGCCGAAGCACCATGACCTTGGACTGGTGGTTAACCTATCTGCTGACCACGCTTATCCTGAGCCTCTCCCCCGGCTCAGGCGCCATCAATACCATGAGCACCGGCATCAGCCACGGCTATCGCGGCGCCGCCGCGTCGATCGCCGGGCTGCAGGTCGGGCTGAGCGCGCACATCGTGCTGGTGGGCATCGGCCTCGGCGCGCTGATATCGCAATCGCTGCTGGCGTTTGAACTGCTGAAATGGCTGGGCGCCGCCTACCTGGTGTGGCTCGGCATCCAGCAATGGCGCGCCGCCGGCGCGCTGGATCTGCATGCGCTGGCGGGCAGCATGCCGCGCCGCCGCCTGTTCCGCCGCGCGGTGCTGGTCAACCTGACCAACCCGAAAAGCATCGTGTTCCTCGCCGCGCTGTTCCCGCAGTTCATCTTGCCTAATCAGCCGCAGGCCGAGCAGTATCTGGTGCTCGGCGTCACCACCGTGGTGGTGGATATTCTGGTGATGATCGGTTACGCCACTCTGGCGACGCGCATCGCCGGCTGGCTGAGAACGCCGCGCCAAATGCAACTGCTCAACCGACTGTTCGGTTCGCTGTTCATTCTGGTGGCGGGGCTGCTGGCGACCGCCCGCAAAGCCTGACAAAAAAGGCCGGGCATCGCTGCTCGGCCTTGGGCATGTCACTGCCGGTCAGCGGGTAAAGATCAGGTGTAACCCGAAGCCGGTGAACAGCACGCCCGCCACCCCGTCGATCCACTTGGCCAACCGCTGATAGCCGCGGCGCATCGCCGGCAGCGCGAACACCACCGCCACCAGGCTGAACCAGACGAAGGTCTCGGCGACGATCAGCAAGAACAGCCCCCATCGCGCCCCGGCGCCGACGCTGTCGCCGACGAACAGCGAGAACACGCTGCCGAAATAGATCACCGCTTTCGGGTTGGACAGATTGGTCAGGAAGCCGCGAATAAAGCTGCGCCCGGCCTTCGGCAACGCCACCTGGGCTTCCGCCGCCGGCTGCGCTTGCTGCGCCCGCGCGGAACGCAGCAGTTGCCACCCCATCCAGCACAGGTAAATGCCGCCGCCGACCATGATGACCTGATGCAGCCAGGCCATCTTCTGCAGGATCAGATGCAGCCCCATCAACGCCACGCCGGCCCACACCACGATGCCGAGCGAAATGCCGACCACGCCCATCATCGCCTCGCGGCGCGAACGGCTGGCGGCGGTTTGCGACACGAAAAAGAAGTCCGGCCCCGGGCTCATCAGCGCAATCAGATGCACCAGCGCCACGGTGAGAAACAGCATCAGCATGATTTATCGCCCTCAGTCTTCGTCATTGTCGAGATGGTCGCGGATCATCGCCATAAAGGGCGCGCCGAAACGCTCCAGTTTGCGCTGGCCGACGCCGTTGACGCTCAGCAGATCGCCGGCCTTGATCGGCATCTGTTCGGCCATTTCCAGCAGGGTGGCGTCGTTGAACACCACGTAGGGCGGAATGTTTTCTTCGTCGGCGATCGACTTGCGCAGTTTGCGCAGCTTGGCGAACAGCTTGCGATCGTAATTGCCGCCGTAGGATTTCTGGTTGGCGCTGCTGCGCGACTTCAGACTCTGAATGCGCGGCACCGCCAGCTGCAGCGCCACCTCGCCGCGCAACACCGGGCGCGCCGCCTCGGTCAATTGCAGCGCCGAGTGCATGGCGATGTTCTGGGTGATAAAGCCCAGGTGGATCAGCTGACGCAGCACGCTGGTCCAGTGTTCGGTGGTTTGATCGCGTCCGATGCCGTACACCGGCAGCTTGTCGTGACCGTATTCGCGAATACGCTGGTTGTTGGAGCCGCGCAGCACTTCCACGATGTACCCGAGGCCAAAGCGCTGGCCGACGCGGTACACGCAGGACAGCGCCTTGCGCGCGTCTTCCAGCCCGTCGTAGCGTTTGGGCGGATCGAGGCAGATATCGCAGTTGCCGCAGTTCTCGTGCTTGCCTTCGCCGAAGTAGTTGAGCAGCACCAGGCGGCGGCAGGTTTGCGCCTCGGCGAACGCGCCCATGGCGTTCAGCTTGTGGCGCTCAATGTCCAGCTGTTGCCCGGCGGGTTTCTCCTCCAGACAGCGGCGCAGCCAGGCCATGTCGGCCGGATCGTACAGCAGGATGGCTTCGGCCGGCAGGCCGTCGCGCCCGGCGCGGCCGGTCTCCTGATAATAGGATTCGATATTGCGCGGAATGTCGAAATGCACCACGAAGCGCACGTTGGGTTTGTTGATGCCCATGCCGAAGGCGACGGTGGCCACCACGACCTGCAGATCGTCACGCTGGAACGCTTCCTGCACCTGGGCGCGGCGATCGTTGTCCAGCCCGGCGTGGTAGGCGCCGACGCTCAGCCCGCGGCTTTGCAGGCGCGCGGCGGTGTCTTCCACCTTGGCGCGGCTGTTGCAATAGATAATGCCGCTCTTGCCGCGCTGATCCTGCACGAAGCGCCACAGCTGATCGAGCGGTTTGAATTTTTCCACCAGCGTGTAGCGGATGTTCGGCCGGTCGAAGCTGCTGACCTGCACCAGCGGATCCTGCAGCGACAGCAGGCGCACGATATCGCCGCGCGTGGCTTCGTCGGCGGTGGCGGTCAACGCGATCACCGGCATCGCCGGGAAGCGCTGTTTCAGCTGACCCAGCGCGCGATATTCCGGCCGGAAGTCATGGCCCCACTGCGAGATGCAGTGCGCCTCATCCACCGCCAGCATCGCCGGCGGACAGTGATCGAGCAGGTTGAGGAAGCTTTCCATCATCAGCCGTTCCGGCGCGATGTACAGCATCTTGATGGTGCCGTTGCGACAGCCGGCCATGACGTCCAGCTGCTCCTCGCGGGTTTGCGTCGAGTTATAGCAGGCGGCAGAAACGCCGTAGGCCAACAGTTGGTCGACCTGGTCCTTCATCAGCGAGATCAGCGGGGAAACCACCAGGGTCAGGCCGTCCATCACCAGCGCCGGGATTTGGTAGCACAACGACTTGCCGCCGCCGGTCGGCATCACCACCAGGCAATCCTGCCCGCCGATCGCGGCGTTGATAATCGTTTGTTGGCCCGGACGGAATTGCTGGTAGCCGAAGGTATCGCGCAATACCTGCTCGGCCAGCAACTCTCTGTTAATCACTGCTGCGGTTGACACACACTTCCCCATTTTTTCATCGGTACACACCCACCGGGTATGATTACATAATATCGTTCAGCATGACACCAACGCCCACCCGTGTCTGCCGGAAGTTGTAGTCGATCAGCGATTCGCCGTAGCCGCTGAACACCTGGGTATAGAAACGCACGTTGCGGGTGATCGGGTAACTCCAGCCCAGCTCCGCGCCGCCGTAGCCGCTGTTCCAGTTGTAGTGGCTGTCGACGCTGAACACGCTGTCGCCCCAGGCGTAACCGACCTTCAGCCGGTAGTATCCCATGTATTTGGTGATGTCCGGGTTGTCGTCGTTACTGGAGCTCTCCGAGAAACGGAACCAGGGCTTGAGATCCACCTGCCAGTTGCCGTTTTGCGCCATCAGCCGCGCATAGCCGCGATTCCAGCTGCGCGACGTCGGGTCCGAGCGGCCGTTAGACTGATGGTTAACGCCGATTTCAACATCGCGCAGCGTCCAACCGGCAAAGCGGTAATCGGTCGCCCACCCCACGAACAGTTGCGGCTCGTAGTTGGTCTCGCGGAACGGCGAAGACTCGCCGCGGTTGGACAATTGCCACCAGGAGCGCTGAGTATAAGACGCGCCGAGCACGGAATTGTCGCCGGCAATGCCCCGCCACAGCGGAAACGCCAGGCTAAGCTGGTATTTCACCTCGTCCTTGCGCGCCTTGTCGGCCCAGTTGTACGTCTTGATGGCCTCTTTGTTGATATCGCTGGTGTCGGTGTACAGCAGGTAATTGGGATCATAAGGATACAGCGTGAATGGATTATCGTGCTCCTGCAGCAGGTTGGCGATAATGCTGCCGCGCACCGCCGGCTTATCGTGAATCTGCTGCTCTTTGGCTTCCTCAGCCAATGCCAGCGCCGGCATCAGCAGCGTGGCGGAAACGATCCCTGACAAAATGCGCATAACCTCTCCTTACTCCAACGAAAAAGGGCAAGCCCGGAAAAAAATCAGGCCATTTTACACACAAAGGAGGCTTTACCGCAGCGCGGTCCGGTTTTATTGGAATAGTCTGGAAAGCAACAAAGGTTAAGCATAAAATCAACATTCCATTAACCTGGACTGACCAGTTAGCTCCCTTAAAACACAAAAGAAAAACGGAAAACCGCTATGTCGACCACACCACTGACCCTGGAAGCCGCCCGCCGCAAGATCGGCGAAATCTTTGTCTACCACATGCCGTTCAACCGCGAGCTTGGCCTGGAGCTGCGCCGCTTCGACGATGACTACGTCGAGCTGAGCTTCACCAACCAGCGCAAGCTGGTCGGCAACGCGGCACAGGAAATTCTGCACGGCGGCGTGATCGCCGCGGTGCTTGACGTCGCCGCCGGATTGGCCTGCGCCGGCGGCGTGCTGACGCGCCTGGAGCCGCTGATCGAAGAGGAGATCGCCGCCAAGCTGTCGCGCATGGGCACCATCGATCTGCGCGTCGACTACCTGCGCCCCGGCCGCGGCGAGCACTTCGTCGCCTCCGCCAGCGTGCTGCGCAGCGGCAACAAGGTCGCCGTCGCGCGCGTAGAGCTGCATAACCACGACGGCCTGCATATCGCGACCGCCACCGCCACCTATCTGGTCGGCTGATGATTGTGTGCGGTGAGCGACTTCAGTACACTCACCGCATCTTACGTTCCCCACCAGAGTGACGTCATGGACGCAAAGCAAACGCGCCAGGGCATTTTCTTCGCCTTGGCCGCCTATTTTATGTGGGGCATCGCCCCGGCCTATTTCAAACTGATCCAGCAAGTGCCCGCCGATGAGATCCTCACCCACCGGATCATCTGGTCGTTTTTCTTTATGCTGGCGCTGATCACGCTGGGCCGCAGCTGGCCGAAAGTGCGCACCGCCTGCCAAAACCGCAAACGGCTGCTGTTGCTGGCGGTCACCGCGCTGTTGATCGGCGGCAACTGGCTGCTGTTCATCTGGGCGGTGAACAATCACCATATGCTGGAAGCCAGCCTGGGCTACTTCATCAACCCACTGGTTAACGTGTTGTTGGGGATGCTGTTTCTCGGCGAACGTTTCCGCCGCATGCAGTGGGTGGCGGTGGCGCTGGCGTTCACCGGGGTGCTGGTGCAGCTCTGGCAGTTCGGTTCGTTGCCGATCATCGGTCTGGGGTTGGCGTTCAGCTTCGCCTTCTATGGCCTGCTGCGCAAGAAAATCGCCATCGACGCGCAGACCGGCATGCTGATTGAAACGCTGTGGCTGCTGCCGGTGGCGGCGGCCTATCTGTTCCTGTTCGCCGACAGCCCCACCAGCCACCTGAGCGCCAACCCGTGGTCGCTGAACCTGCTGCTGGTCGCCGCCGGCATCGTCACTACCGTGCCGCTGCTGTGCTTCACCGCGGCGGCGACCCGGCTGCGCCTGTCGACGCTCGGTTTCTTCCAGTATCTTGGCCCGACGCTGATGTTCCTGCTGGCGGTCACCTTCTACGGTGAGACCGTCGGCCAGGACAAGCTGGTGACCTTCGGCTTTATTTGGGCGGCGCTGATCCTGTTCACCCTCGACGCGCTCTATACCCAGCGCAAGCTGCGCTGAGCCCGGCGCCGCCGGGTTACAGCCAGTTCTTGCGCTTGAAGTACAGGTAAGGGGCCAGGCCCGCCAGGATCATCAGCGTGATCGCGCCCGGGTAGCCGAACGACCATTTCAGCTCCGGCATGAATTCGAAGTTCATGCCGTAGCTGGAAGCCACCAGCGTAGGCGGCAGGAACACCACCGACACCACCGAGAAGATCTTGATAATGCGGTTCTGTTCGATGTTGATGAAGCCCATCGCCGCCTGCATCAGGAAGTTCACCTTCTGGAACAGCGATTCGTTGTGCGGCAACAGGGATTCGATGTCGCGCAGCACTTCGCGCGCCTGCTCCAGCTGGCCGGTCGGCAAACGCGCCTTGCGCACCAGGAAGTTGAGCGCGCGCTGGGTATCCATCAGACACAAACGCACCTTCCAGCCGATATCTTCCAGCTCCGCCAGCGTCGACAGCGCGGCGTCGTATTCGTCGCCCTGATGCCCTTCCATGATCACCCGGCTGAGTTGTTCCAGATCGCTGTAGATGTTCTCTATCTCGTCCGCCAGCTGTTCAATCTTGGTTTCGAACAAATCCAGCAGCAGTTCGTAGGCGTTGCCTTCGAGCATGGTCTGGTTGCGGGCGCGCATGCGGTACAGGCGAAACGCCGGCAGTTCACGCTCACGCAGGGTATACAGGCGGCCGTCGCGGATAGTGAAGGCCACCGTGGAGTTGCCGGCGTGATCTTCCGCATCTTCAAAGTAGAAGAAGGAGTGGATATGCAGACCGTCTTCGTCTTCGAAGAAACGGGCGGAGGCTTCGATGTCGTCCAGTTCGGGACGCGTCGCCAGGCTTTGTCCCAGCTCATTCTGCACGCGCTCACGCTCGCCCTCTTCCGGCTCGACCAGATCAACCCACAGCGATGACGTGAGATCATCCGAGTCGTCCAGTTCCAGACGGGACAAGCGGCGGTTATCTAATTTAAAAGCGCTCAGCATGTGCCAAAACTCCGTGAAGGTAACGGGTGCGAACAACGCGTTGAAGCACAGAAACAGAGGGGATGCGTATCACCGATTGTTTCAGACCATGAAGAGATCTGACTCATAGCGACGCTTTGCGGGGTCGCCGACAACCACGAAGGCTATCAGCAAAAACGGAGAGCCTTAGAAGTTATACCTGCGGCGCAGGTCAGTGAGCCAGTATCTACTGGGTGTGTCCAAGGCGTCTGTCCTCAATGATAATAGTGCGCGCATGTTACGCCGAGAAGAAAAAGCCTGTCAACACGTTAGGCGGGATAATTGCGCAACAAATCATCACGATGCTCAATGGCAGAAATGGCGCTTAAACCGTACTGAAAAAGTCGCGGCGATCGCTTACCGCCTCCCAGAATGTTGCTAAGATGACATCACCCTAATGGTACGACAAGCATGCGGATTTAAACGATGAAACAGATTACCGCCCATGAACTGACCGCGATGAGCGAACAGGCCGCCAGCGTGCCCCGCCTGCGCGCGCACCGCACCTTACACGAAGAGCTGAGCGACCCGGTGCAACGCCTGGCGATCGCCATGGAACCCGGCACCTATATCCGCCCGCACCGCCACCCGCAAACCTGGGAGCTGCTGACGCCGCTGCGCGGCCGTTTTGTCGTGCTGCAGTTCAACGATGACGGCGTCGTGACGCAGCGCACCCTGCTCGGCGAAGAAACCAAAGTGCTGGAGATGCCGGCATTGACCTGGCATGCGGTGCTGTCGGTCGATGCCGGCGGCGTGGTGTTCGAAGTGAAGCAGGGCCCGTATCAGGCGCTGACCGAAGAAGACTGCATGCCGTGGGCGCCGCAGGAAGGCGGCGAAGGCACCGAAGCGGTGATGCGCTGGTATGCCACCGCGCAGGTCGGCGACCGCTACCCTCACTGATCGTGAAAGGTTGCAGGGGCTTGCCCCTGCAACGCGCCCCTCTCGTTAGACCGTTTCCAGCCGAGCGTAGGCCGCCACCAGCCACTTGATGCCTTCGCCCGGGAAGGCGATCTGCAGCCGGCTGCGCTCGCCGCTGCCCTCCAGATTGACGATGGTGCCTTCGCCAAACTTGGGATGGCGCACGCGCTGGCCCAGCTTGTAGCCGGTATCGTTCTCGCTGATCGGCGTGCCCATGCGGCGGTGATTGACCGGGCGCGATACGCTGGCGCGCAAGCGCACTTCTTCCACGCATTCCTCCGGCAGTTCGCCGATAAAGCGCGACGGCCGATGGTAAACCTCTTTGCCGTACAGACGGCGCGTTTCGGCATAGGTCAGCGTCAGCTTCTGCATGGCGCGCGTTACGCCCACGTAGGCCAGACGGCGCTCCTCCTCCAGACGGCCGCCTTCATCCAGCGACATCTGGCTCGGGAACATGCCCTCTTCCATGCCGACGATAAACACCAGCGGGAACTCCAGCCCCTTGGCCGAGTGCAGAGTCATCAGCTGCACCGCGTCCTGATAGGCGTCGGCCTGGCCTTCGCCCGCTTCCAGCGCCGCATGCGACAGGAACGCCTGCAGCGGCATCAGATCCTGATCTTCGTCCTGATAGCTGAACTGGCGCGTCGCCGTCACCAGCTCCTCGAGGTTTTCGATACGCGCCTGCCCCTTCTCACCCTTTTCCTGCTCATACATGATGAACAGCCCGGAGTCACGGATCACCCGGTCGGTCTGCACATGCAGCGGCATGTCGGCGGTTTCATGGGCCAGCGATTCCACCAGTTCGATGAAACGCTGCAGCGCCGACGCGGCACGGCCGGCCAATACCTTGTCCTGCATCAGCTCGCGCGTCGCCTGCCACAGCGTCAGCTGGCGATCGCGCGCCGCCTGGCGCACCACGTCGAGGGTGCGATCGCCGATGCCGCGCGTCGGGGTATTGACCACGCGCTCGAAGGCTGCGTCGTCGTTGCGGTTGGAAATGAGGCGCAGGTAAGCCAGCGCATCCTTGATTTCCTGACGTTCGAAGAAGCGCTGGCCGCCGTAGATGCGGTACGGCATCGCCGTCTGCAGCAGCGCCTCTTCCAGCACGCGCGACTGGGCGTTGCTGCGGTACAGGATGGCGCAGTCGTTCAGCGCGCCGCCGTTGTCTTGCCAGGTCTTGATGCGGTTGACCACGAAGCGCGCTTCGTCGAGTTCGTTGAAGGCACAGTAAATGGAGATCGGTTCGCCTTCGCCGCCTTCGGTCCACAGGTTTTTGCCCATGCGCCCGTTGTTGTTGGCGATCAGGGTGTTGGCCGCTTTCAGGATGTTGCTGGTGGAACGGTAGTTCTGCTCCAGGCGGATGGTTTCCGCACCGGGGAAATCTTTCAGGAAGCGCTGGATGTTTTCCACCTGCGCGCCGCGCCAGCCGTAGATTGACTGGTCATCGTCACCGACGATCATCACGTTGCTGTTGCCGCCCGCCAGCAGGCGGATCCAGGCGTACTGGATGCTATTGGTATCCTGGAATTCGTCCACCAGCACGTTGGTGAAACGTTCGCGGTAGTGGTTGAGGATATGCGGCTTGTTCAGCCACAGCTCGTGCGCGCGCAGCAGCAGCTCGGCGAAATCCACCAGCCCGGCACGATCGCAGGCCTCCTGATAGGCCTGGTAGATGCGCAGCCAGGTGGCCTCCACCGGGTTGTTGTAGGTTTCGACGTGCTGCGGGCGCAGGCCCTCATCTTTCTTGCCGTTGATGTACCACATCGCCTGACGCGGCGGCCACTGCTTCTCGTCGACGTTGAGCGCCTTGATGATGCGCTTGAGCAGCCGCAGCTGGTCATCGCTGTCGAGGATCTGGAAATCCTGCGGCAGGTTGGCCTCCAGGTGGTGGGCGCGCAACAGACGATGCGCCAGGCCGTGGAAGGTGCCGATCCACATGCCGCCCTGGCTGGTGCCGATCAGATGTTCGATACGGTGGCGCATTTCCGCCGCCGCCTTGTTGGTGAAGGTCACCGCCATGATCGAATACGGCGAACAGTTCTCCACCGACAGCAGCCAGGCGATGCGATGCACCAGCACCCGCGTCTTGCCGCTGCCCGCCCCGGCCAGAACCAACAGGTTGCTGCGCGGCGCCGCCACGGCTTCACGTTGTTTTTCATTCAGGCTGTCGAGCAGATCGGAGACGTCCATAGGCACCACTAATGGTTAAGGGAAAACCCGCCGCTGACGGGTTTTTCACTGGAAATTTATACAGAGTTCTGGCAGGGATTATAACAATGCTGTCAGCGATGCCAACTGCGAAATCTCAATATGCGGCAGCAGGCGGCTGTCGGCAGCCTGCATCAGGCAGCGTTGCCGATCGTTGATCCAACAGGCCTGCAGCCCCGCGCGCAGCGCACCGGCGACGTCGGTAGTCAGATCGTCGCCCACGTGCAGGATCTGCTCGGGCGCCACGCCCAGCCGTTCAACGGCCAGGTGATACATGTCTTGGTATGGCTTGGCGCGCCCGTCCGGCCCGGAGCGCAACACGAACTGGAAGTAACCGTCCAGGCCGCACTGCGCCGGATCGGCGTTGCCGTTGGTGATCGCCACCAGCGGGTAGCGCGCGGCCAGCGCCTTCAGCGTGGCGTGGGTCGCTTCCGGCACCTCGATGCGGCTGCGCCACAGCGCGAAGTTTTGCATCGCCGCATCGGCCCCGATCGCCGCGTCGGCGTCGCGCAGCCCCTGCCGGCTCAGCGCCAGATGAATGGCGCGCCAGCGCCACTGGGTGACGTCGTGGTAGATCTCCGGATCCTGCTCGCGCAGCTCCTGGCGCAGGCGGTGGAAATCCGCCGACTGGAAGCTGTTCAGGCCGGGATGGTAGCTCTGCAGGAAGGCCACCGACTGCTGCTCGGTTTGCCGGATCACCGGACGGTTGTCATACAGCGTGTCGTCCAGATCGAAAGTCAGCGCCGCCAGCGGGCGCAGCGGGCGATAAAAATGCATCAGGATTTCCCCCGTTTGGCGCGCGGATGCGCGGCATCGTACACGTTCGCCAGATGTTGAAAGTCGAGGTGAGTATAAATTTGCGTGGTGGTCAGGTTGGCATGGCCGAGCAGCTCCTGCACCGCGCGCAGATCGCCGCTCGACTCCAGCATGTGGGTCGCGAAGGAGTGACGCAGTTTATGCGGATGAATATGGCTGTTGACGCCCTGCTTCACGCCCCATTCGGCGAAGCGCTTTTGCACGTTGCGCGTCGAGATGCGTCGTCCCTGATTGGACAGGAACATCGCGTCATCCTGAGGCCCAAACAGATCGCGCATCGCCAGCCAGTGTTCCAGCCAGGTGACGGCGGTGCGCCCGATCGGCAATTTGCGCTCTTTGCTGCCTTTCCCCATCACCCACACCTCGCCGGCCGCCATATCGACATGGCGGCAATCCAGCCCCACCAGCTCGGAGAGACGCAGGCCGGCGCCGTACATCACCTCCAGCATGGCGCGATCGCGCACCGCCAGCGGATCGTTGAGATCGATCTCCAGCAGTTGGTTCATTTCATCGACGTCGATATTTTTCGGCAGATGGCGACCGCTGCGCGGCGTGCGGATGCCTTTGGCCGGGTTGGCGTGCAGCACGCCCTGGCTGACCAGCCAGTCGAGGAAACTGCGCAACGAAGAGAGCCGCAGCGCCAGGCTGGCGGACTGCAGGCCGGCGCGTTTGCTGCGCGCCGCCAGCATGCGCACCCGGGCGGCGTCCAGCGCCGCCCAGTCGGTGATGCCGATCTCCTGCGCCAGGCGCATCAGCGCCACCAGCTGGCGTGAATAGCTGAGCTGCGTCAGTGGGCTAAGTTGCCGTTCTACCTTGAGATAACGCAGAAAAGCGTCCACCGGCTGCTGCAGGCTGGGCGCAATCGGCGTCATGCGCGTTCGATCCAGCGTTCCAGCAGTTCCGGCAGCATGCGCGCCAGTTGATTGAGCATCACCGTGCCCATGCCCTGCTGATAGTGTTGCGTATCGCGGCTGCTGAAGATCACCATGCCCAGCTCGCCGTCGTCGCCCAGCATCGACAGCGCCACCGAACCAATCTGGCCGATCTGTTTGGCCTGCGGCAACAGCAGCAGCAGTTCGGGGCCGTTCAGGCCGCCGAGGTAGTGTTGTTCGCTGCCCAGCCGCTGGATGCGGAACGGCTCGAACGCCGAACGCGTCAGCGCCAGATGGGTGAAATCGGAAGGCGCGCCGATATTCCAGCGCTCGGCGAACAGGCGCACCGTGGCGCCGGCCAAACCGAAGCCGCGCGCCCAGCGCTGCAGCCGGTTGAGCATGTCCTGCAGGCTGTCGGCAGTGGCCAGATCGGCCTGCAGGTGCAGCAGCCTGGCGAACAGTCCTTCGTTGGCGCTGGCCTGCTCCATCAGCAGCGTGATCTCTTCTTCCAGCCGTTCGATGTGATTGCGCTGGCGGGCCAGATGCCATTCCACCAGCGAAACGGTGCCGCGCACCGGGTGAGGCACGCGCATCTGCTCAACCTGGCGCGCGTTGCGAATAAAGAAATCCGGGTTCTGCAGCAGGTACTGCATCACGGTGTCGTCATCCAGCGCCAGGCCGGCGACGCTCTGTTCTTCTACGCTTTTCATAGATGAATAAATCCGTCATAGACATGGGTTGCCGGACCGGTCATAAACAGCGGGTTGCCCGGCCCTTTCCAGCGAATATGCAGGCTGCCGCCCGGCAGTTCTACATGCACTTCTTCTGACAGCAATTCCTGTTGGATCCCCACCGCCACCGCCGCACAGGCGCCGCTGCCGCAGGCCTGCGTTTCACCGGCGCCGCGCTCATAAACGCGCAGCTTGATGTGATCGCGGCTGACCACCTGCATAAAGCCGATGTTGGCCCGTTCCGGGAAGCGCTCATGCCCTTCCAGCACCGGCCCGAGCAGCTCCACCTTGGCGGTTTTTACGTCGTCCACCTGCAAAACACAATGCGGGTTGCCCATCGACACCACGCCGCACAGCACGGTCTGTTCCGCCGCGCGCATGATGTAGGTCTTTTCAGCCTTGGCGGCGCGGAACGGCACCGCCTGCGGGTCGAAATTCGGCTCGCCCATGTTGACGCACACCAGATCGTCGTCGGTGACGCTGAGCACCATGCGCCCGGTTTGGGTGCTGACGCGGATGTCGCGTTTGTTGGTCAGCCCTTTCAGCCGCACGAAACGCGCGAAGCAACGCGCGCCGTTGCCGCACTGCGCCACTTCGCTGCCGTCGGCGTTAAAAATTCGATAGTGAAAATCCAGTTCGGGATCGTAAGGCGGTTCTACCACCAGCATCTGGTCAAAGCCGACGCCCAGGTGCCGATCGGCCAGCCGGCGGATCAGCTCAGGTGAAAAATAGACATTCTGTGTAACGGCATCGACCACCATAAAGTCGTTGCCCAGACCGTGCATTTTGGAGAACTGCATATCATACTCCGCTATCTGGACGCGCTATCCGTCTTGATTTTACGGCGGCGCTCGCCACCGCAAACAGGGTGTTACTGGTCAACCATCGACGGTTTTTGCTGAGAGCCAGACTGCTCCTGCTGGTTCTTTTGCACCTGATCGCCCGTTTGCACCGGCGGCTTGGCCGGTTGCTGGCTGGCGGGATCGGCAGGTGGGAAGTAAAGCGGGCCTTTCAGACCACAGCCGGCGAGGCCGGTAACCAGAACTGCCATCAGCGCATAGCGTAGTTGTTTTTTCATTTGCATTAATGCCTGTAATTCATGCGTCCAAGGTCTCTATAATCGCAGGTGGATCATGAAAAGCAATAGGAATTGAATATGAACGACAGCGAGTTTCACCAGTTGGCCGACCAGCTGATGCTGAATATTGAAGAGACACTGGACGATTTTGACGGCGATGCGGACATCGATTACGAAACCAATGGCGGCGTGATGACGCTGAGCTTCGAAAACGGCACCAAAATCGTCATCAACCGCCAGGAGCCGCTGCACCAGGTGTGGCTCGCCACCAAGGCCGGCGGTTACCACTTCAACTACCGCGACGGCGTTTGGCTATGCGATCGCAGCGGGCAGCCGTTTTATCAGCTGCTCAGCGAAGCGGCCAGCGCACAGGCCGGCGAGGAACTGCATTTTTCCTGAGGCGATGCAGGGCTCGGCAACCGAGCCCTTGCGGCGTCAATGCAGCTGGAACTGCTGCTTCAGCGGCTGAGCGGCGCCGTCGGCTACCGTCACGCACAGGCTGGACAGCACGTTGCTGCGGAACGGGATCACCTGCGTGCGCCCGTCGAGCTGCACAATCTGATAGAACTGCGGCAGATTGAAGTTGATGAAGCTGGAGCCGTAGGTGAAGCGATCGTGCGACGAGGAGTAGAAGCGGCTGACGTCGCGCACCAGCTCCTCTTTACTGCCTTCGCAGTGGTGATACACCTCCACCCGATTCGACTCGTCCAGAATATAGATGTTGAAGCCCTTGTCGTCTGAGGTGTCTTCGAAGAAGAACTGGATGATCCCCTCGCTGGCGAAACCGTCCACCACCGGCGGCAGATGCACCTGATCGGTTTCCACCTTGATAGACAGGCCGTGCAGCTTGTTGTTGGAGATGGCGCCGTAAAACTCCACCGCATTCTCCAGCTTTTGCACCGATACGCTCAAGCGCTCGAAGAACAGCCCCCAGGTTTGCCCGGCGACGCGCACCGCCTTGAAGCGGCCGGGTTCCAGCCGGGTGCTGGACAGGCGCAGCTCGATGCACTCCGACACCAGTTGCTGAATGCGGGTGCGGATCAGGCCGCGCAGGTGTTGGCTGTAGCAGAACACTTCCACCGATTCCGGCGGCGCGGCGTCCTGATGCATTTTGCCGAGAATGGTTTTCAGCGCTTCCAGCACCGACTGCTCGCCGCTGAAATGCAGGGTGCGCACCTCGTTCCAGGAGTTGCGGTACAGCAGATCGATGCTGCCCACCAGGCATTGCTGCTGCTGGCCGAAGCTGAATACGTCCAGCTTGCGGAAATCGAAGTGCACCACCTGATTGCGGAAGGCGGCGGTCGGATCGTTTTCCAGATTGACGATGATCGCCAGATGGCGAATTTCGCACGGGCTGTACAGCGCTTTCGGCGCCGGCAGGCGCAGCGGGAAGTGATGGGAAACGTCGGCCACCAGCTCCTGCAGCTTGGCGGTGTCGCACAGGTTGCCGCTCTTGATGTGCAGGCGGGTCTGCGGCGTCAGCAGGCCGTTGAAATAGGCCCAGGCCACCAGCTTGTTCAGGTAGCGGTTATATTCCAGCGGCTGATGGCTGACGATCGAATCCATGGCCGGCGCCTGATTATACAGGTACCAGCCGGTGCGGTTGGCGCGGCCAACCGGCACGTGAATAAAGGTTAAATCGTTTTCTGACAGGTCCGGCGAAATCTGCGGGTTCACCAGCGTCACCTTGCCGGGCAGCGCTTCGAACGCCGCATACAGTTTGCGGGTCAGCACGCCGATATCCTGCGGGCTGGCACTGACGCTGAGGTTGTTGCGGCGGGCGAAACGGATCAGGTTGCGGTAGCTCTGCATCATCGCGTCGAGCAGTTCGTTATGCGCTTCGCGCACCCGCTCGATTTTCCAGTTGGCGCGGTTGTCCAACATCGCCAGACGCTCGTCGCTCCAGCCCCACTCGCTGACCAGCTGGCTGAGGATCTCGCGCCGCCAGCCGATGCAGGCCTTGGCCAGCGACAGCTTTTCACACACTTTCAGGTAGAAACAGCGGCGGGCCAGATCGAGGCGGGTGGTGTCGTTGATGTCGGTCAGATAGCGGGTGACACGCTCGAGCATCATGCAGTAGGCGTCGAGCCCGAAGCTGACGATCTCGCCCTGGTGCAGCCGGTGTTTGATGTCCGTCGCCAGCAGTTGGGTATTGGGATATTCCCAGGAATAGGCTTCCAGCAGCAGGGTCTTCAGCACCGCCTTGTAAGGCGAATCGATGCTCTTGTACAGCTGCCACAGGCTGGCGCCAAAGTACTCTTCCGCCGACAGCGAACTCAGGCCGCCGAGATCCAGCCACTCGTTCGGCGTCAGCGCGCCCTGCGCGTACAGCGACAGCACGTATTCATCGTAGTGCGCTTCTTCTTCGCCCGGCACCATGTTCCACAGGATGCGTTTGCCGGCCAGGCGCACCGCGGTGCGATAGAATTCGTCGAGCAACAGGATATGCTGCGTCGAGCCGCAGTCTTCGCCGCCCAGGCTGCCGCTTTCATTATGGCGGAAACGGTTTTCGTCGATCAGGAAGAAGCTGACTTCCACCCCCATCGAGGCGGCCCACTTCTCAAGCAGGCTGCATTTTTGCTGCAGGCGGGTGCGTTCTTCGTTGTCCAGCCAGGACTGGTGGCAGACCCATATGTCGAGATCCGAGCTGCAGCTTTGGCCGATAGACGAGGTGCTGCCCATCGAGTAGACGCCGGTGATCGGCAGCTCACCGCTGGCCGGTTTGTCAAACGGGCTGCCCCATTTGTCTTCTAAATCGTTCAGGTAATCTTGTTGAGTTTCATCAGGCGTGTAGAGGCAAATGCCGTGGGGAACGTTACCGTTCAGGTAACCCGGCATCAGCGGGTGGTGGTGGTGCAGTAAGGTGGGCAGCAGACTGTATACCCGTTGAAACGCGGGCTTCATAGCCGCCAGGGCGCGATCGACGCGTAGCTGATTGATCGCATCCAGTCTCTGCTTCAATGTCTCGATGTAGAGGTACAAGACGTCTCGCCTGATTATCCCGGTGTTTAGAAAAAAACCCGTATTCCATAAGCGCCGTTAGTGTAAGAAGAATATTTGGCGACTTATTGCTGGAAACGTGATCAATTTAACACCTTGCTGATTGACCGTAAAGGAGGTAACGCTTCACAATTATTGTAGCGCTTCCCTAAACGATTTACCCGCAGTGTTAACTGCCCCAAAGCACATCACACGTCCCTTTGATTCCGTTGTCCTTTTTCCGCCTCCGGCTTCTTGCACTGACAGTATTGGCTCTCAGTGGTAGGATGGATGGCGAAATATAAAAACGGTAACAAGCATGTTAGACAAAATTATTCGAATTGCCACCCGACAAAGCCCGCTTGCACTTTGGCAAGCACATTATGTGCAGCAACGTCTGATGGCCTGCCATCCCGGCCTGCAGGTCGAGTTGGTGCCGATGGTGACGCGCGGCGACGTTATTCTGGATACGCCGCTGGCGAAAGTCGGCGGTAAGGGCCTGTTTGTTAAAGAACTTGAGCTGGCGCTGCTGGAAGGCCGCGCCGACATCGCCGTGCATTCGATGAAAGACGTGCCGGTCGATTTCCCTGCCGGGCTCGGTTTGACCACCATTTGCGAACGCGAAGATCCGCGCGACGCTTTTGTTTCCAATCGTTTCGCCTCGCTCGATCAACTGCCGCAGGGCAGCGTGGTCGGCACCTCCAGCCTGCGCCGCCAGTGCCAGCTGCGCGAACGCCGCCCGGATCTGATCGTGCGCGACCTGCGCGGCAACGTCGGCACTCGCCTGGCCAAGCTGGACAACGGCGACTACGACGCGATTATTCTGGCGGTGGCCGGCCTGAAGCGCCTGGGGCTGGAGCAGCGCATCCGTAGCCCGCTGAGCGCCGAAGAGTGCCTGCCGGCGGTCGGCCAGGGTGCGGTCGGCATTGAATGCCGTCTCGACGACAGCGTCACCCGCGCGCTGCTGGCGCCGCTGAACCATGCGGCCACCGAAACCCGCGTGCGCGCCGAGCGGGCGATGAATACCCGCCTGGAAGGCGGCTGCCAGGTGCCGATCGGCAGCTATGCCGAACTGGATGGCGACAGCCTGTGGCTGCGCGCCCTGGTTGGCGCGCCGGACGGCAGCCAGATGGTGCGCGGCGAACGCCGCGGCCCGGCCACCGAAGCCGAACGGATGGGCGTTGAGCTGGCGGAAGAGCTGCTGGCGCGCGGCGCGCGCGAGATCCTGCGTGACGTTTATCAGGGAAATCCGCCGGCATGACGATCCTGGTAACCCGCCCATCGCCTTCGGGAGAGCAGTTAGTGAGCCGGCTGCGCGCACTCGGCCGGGTTGCCTATCATGCACCGCTGATCGACTTCGCCCCCGGCGGCGATCTGCCGCAGCTGCCGCAGGCGTTGCAGCAGTTGAGCGCCGGCGATCTGGTGTTCGTGCTGTCGCAGCATTCGGTGAACTATGCCGATTCGGTCATTGGCCGCGCCGGGCTGAGCTGGCCCGCGCACCTGACTTATTACGCCATCGGCCGCACCACCGGGCTTGCGCTGCACCGCATCAGCAGTTTGCCGGTGGAATACCCGCGCGAACGCGAGATCAGCGAAACGTTGCTGCTGCTGCCGGCGCTGCAAAAGCTGGCGGGCAAACGCGCGTTGATTTTGCGCGGCAACGGCGGCCGCGAGCTGCTGGGGTCGACGCTGAGCGAGCGCGGCGCCGACGTCAGCTATTATGAATGCTATCAACGCAGCCCGGTGCACTATGACGGCAGCGAGCAAAGCGCCCACTGGCAGCGCGCCGGTGTGGATACGCTGGTGGTGACCAGCGGTGAAATGTTACAACAGCTCTATACTTTAGTTCCTGATTACTATCGTTCTTCATGGCTGCTGCGTTGCCGCCTGGTAGTAGTGAGCGAACGCCTGGCTACCCTCGCCCGGGATTTGGGCTGGCGTACGATTCGGGTAGCTGACAACGCCGATAATGACGCGCTGATCCGCGCGCTACAATAATCTGACTATGGGATGTGCCACTATGACGGAACAAAATACCCCATCCGCCCCGGTTGAAGAGCCAACCACCGCGGTTGAGAGCTCCCAGCAGCCAGCCGCTGCCAGCCGCAAAGGCAAGAACACCGGTCCGGTGCTCGGCGCGATCGCTATCGTGCTGGTCATCGCCCTCGGCGCGGGCGGCTATTACCACACGCACAAGCAGGCGCAACAGTTGATCGCCGCCAACCAGGCGCTGCAACAGCAGCTTGAAGGCGTAAAGCAGAGCCAACAGCAGGAAAGAAATGCGCTGGAAGGCCTGCTGCAGCAGCAGGGTAAAACCCTGGACGCCGCCGATCGCGAGCAGGCAAACCTGGCGCGCCAACTGAGCGAGCTGCAGGAAAAAGTGGCGACCATCTCCGGCAGCGACGCCAAAACCTGGCTGCTGGCGCAGGCCGATTTCCTGGTGAAAATGGCCGGCCGCAAGCTGTGGAGCGATCAGGACGTGACCAGCGCCGCCGCGCTGCTGAAAAGCGCCGACGCCAGCCTGGCGGATATGAACGATCCGAGCCTGCTCGATGTGCGCCGCGCCATTACCGAAGACATCAGCACGCTTTCCACGCTGACCCAGGTCGATTACGACGGCATCATCCTCAAGGTCAACCAGCTGTCCAATCAGGTGGATAACCTGCGCCTGGCGGACAACGACACCGACGAAGCGCCGATGGATCAAAACAGCAGCGAGCTCTCCGGCTCGATCGGCGAATGGCGGCAGAACCTGGCCAAGAGCTGGCGCAATTTCATGGCCGACTTCATCACCATCCGCCGCCGCGACACCAGCGCCGAACCGCTGCTGGCGCCGAACCAGGACATCTACCTGCGCGAGAACATTCGTTCGCGCCTGCTGGTAGCCGCACAGGCCATCCCGCGCCATCAGAACGAGACCTACAAGCAGTCGCTGGAAACCGTCTCCACCTGGGTGCGCGCCTATTTCGACACCACCGATCCGGCGACCAAGGCCTTCCTGGAAGAGCTGGACAACCTGAGCCAACAGTCGATCTCGATGGACGTGCCGGATCAGCTGAAAAGCCAGCCGCTGCTGGAAAAAGTGATGCAGACCCGGGTGCGCAACCTGATGACCCAGTCCCCTGCCGCTCACCAGGAGGGTTAAGCCATGTTACGCGTGCTATTTCTGTTCCTGGTGGTGATCGCCAGCGTGGTGCTCGGGCCGATGTTGGCCGGGCATCAGGGCTATGTGCTGATCCAGACCGATAACTACAATGTCGAAACCAGCGTCACCGGCCTGGTGATCATGCTGGTGCTGCTGTTCGTGGTGCTGCTGGCGATCGAATGGATCCTGCGCCGTCTCTTCCGTACCGGCGCCCGTACGCGCGGCTGGTTTATCGGCCGCAAGCGCACCCGCGCGCGCCAGCAAACCAAAGCCGCGCTGATCAAACTGGCGGAAGGCGACTACAAGCAGGTTGAAAAGCTGATGACGCGCAACGCCGACCACGCCGAACAGCCGGTGGTGAACTACCTGCTGGCCGCCGAGGCCGCACAGCAACGCGGCGACGACTTCCGTACCAACCAATATCTGGAGCGCGCCGCTGAAGCCGCCGACACCGATCAGCTGCCGGTGGATATCACCCGGGTTCGTATCCAGCTGGCGCAGGGCGAGAACCACGCCGCGCGCCACGGCGTCGATCGCCTGCTGAACCAGGCGCCGCGCCATCCGGAAGTGCTGCGCCTGGCGGAACAAGCCTATCTGCGCACCGGCGCCTACGCGTCGCTGCTGGAAGTGCTGCCGTCGATGCGTAAAATCGAACTCCACAGTGAAGAACAGTTGCAGACGTTGCAGCAACAGGCTTATATCGGGCTGATGAATCAGGCGATGGCGGACGAAGGCAGCGAAGGCCTGAAGCGCTGGTGGAAAGATCAGAGCCGCAAGACGCGTCACGAGGTGCCGCTGCAAATCGCGATGGTGGAACATCTGATCGAATGCAACGACCACGAACTGGCGCAGGAGATTGTGCTCGACAGCCTGAAGCGCCAATACGACGAGCGCCTGGTGCTGTTGCTGCCGCGGCTGAAGTCCGGCAACCCCGAGCAGTTGGAAAAAGCGCTGCGTCAGCAGATGAAGCAACACGGCGCGACGCCGCTGTTAAACAGCACGCTGGGGCAACTGCTGATGAAGCACGGCGAGTGGCAGCAGGCGGCCGACGCCTTCCGCGAAGCCTTGAAACAACGCCCGGATGCTTACGACTACGCCTGGTTGGCCGATACGCTGGAAAAACTGCATCGTTCGGATGAAGCGGCGCAGATGCGACGTGAGGGACTGATGTTGACGTTGAAACAGAACGGCGGCGAATAACGCCCTGCCCAAGTGAGAAAAGCGCGGCTCCGATGCCGCGCTTTTTTTTTGCCCAGGGTTTTCTGTGGCCAAAAAAAAAACACTTGCCGTATGGCAAGTGTATAAAGAAGCAATCAGGTCTAGGACAACAGGGGCGGTGCCTCACTCAACGTTTTGCCCTGAGCGTGATGACGGGTTAGTCATCGTTCTCGTGGGCGATAGGCACCCTAAATCGGCTCTGCGTCATTCCCAGGGTTTATGAAGCCTAAGGCGAACATAAGAGGTGGAATGAGCATCTACGCTATAGATACTGCATTTGACGTGCCAACTTTTAGATTGAGCCCATCTCCAATAGAAGATTTAATTCAATGCATTGAAAGATAAATAATTTATACTTCCTCTCCCCCCTTCCGGCCTGATGCCACTCCCTGGCATTCCATGCCAGGGGCCGTTATAAGAATGTCGCTTCAAAACGACGGCTTAAGCCAAATCCAGATTTATCTTTTAAAATCAATAAATTATTTGTCTCAACCTGACGACAGCGCGGGATGGTCATGTCGCTGAAAACCAACACGCTCACCGGCAGGCACAAGATGCCAGCCCTCATGGAGGCAAAAGCCCGCACATTGCTGCGCGGGCTTGCCTTCTCGTCGCGCTTCGCGAGGCTCGAACCTCCTGCGGAGGTGCCCATTCTCATAAACGACAGACGAAAAAAAACCTGCTTTAAAAGCAGGTTTTTCAAATGTGGTCGGCGAGAGAGGATTACGCGCATCTTTGATGCGCGCCCTGCGGGCCGTTGCTAAAGCAACGTTGTCTCGCTTCGCGAGGATCGAACTTCCTGCGGAGGTGCTCATCCTCATAAACGACAGACGTAAAAAAACCGACTTGCGTCGGTTTCTTTGAAAGTGGTCGGCGAGAGAGGATTCGAACCTCCGACCCACTGGTCCCAAACCAGTTGCGCTACCAAGCTGCGCTACTCGCCGATTTGTGTTGCTCATACTACCTGATTTATCAGACCGTTGTCCATATAAATCTTATATTTATCAGATATTTTGCGTGGTGCGAAGAGAGGGACTTGAACCCTCACGTCCGTAAGAACACTAACACCTGAAGCTAGCGCGTCTACCAATTCCGCCACCTTCGCACTGTCACAAAATACTGCTAAATCTTCACTTCATCAGGAAGTGGGGTGGCTAATGGGACTCGAACCCACGACAACTGGAATCACAATCCAGGGCTCTACCAACTGAGCTATAGCCACCATTACTACTACTTCTTCTTACTCACGCGGTAATATTACCACCGCAGCTCCTGCGCACAAACTTAATGGCGCGCCCGACAGGATTCGAACCTGAGACCTCTGCCTCCGGAGGGCAGCGCTCTATCCAGCTGAGCTACGGGCGCGTAGCGCCGTTGCGGGAGGGGATACTACGGATTTACACCAATCCTGTCTAGTGCTTTTTCGCAGAAATGTTGCGTTTGATTACGCTTTGCTCACTCCTGCGCAGGAGAGCGCACTCCGTAGCCCCTTTTCACCGTTTATTGCCGTGTTTCTACCCGATTTTCAGCCGGATGATGTTTCTTATGCATGCCGAAAGCGAAGTAGCACAGGCTGACGCCCGCTAAGAAAATCGCCCCGACCAGCAGGGAAATTCGTGTATCCGGGTTGATTCCCATGCCGACCAGCACGCAAACCAGAAAAGCGATGGTCAGATAGTTCACATACGGGAACATGATCGACTTAAAACTGTGGTTTTTGATCGCTTCCTTATGGGCACGGCGGAAATAGAGCTGGCTGATCAGCACCACGAACCACGGCACCATGCCCGGCAACACGCTGGCGCTGTAGACATAGACGAACACCTGCTCCGGATTAGGGATGATGTAGTTCAGCGCGGAGCCCGCCAACAGGCAGCCGATGGTGACGGCGATGCAGTTGACCGGCACGCCGCTGGCGGAAAGCTTGGTCAGCGCCGCCGGCAGTTGGCGATTCTTGGCCAGGGCGTACAGCATGCGGCCGCCGCTGTACATGCCGCTGTTGCAGCCGGAAAGCGCGGCGGTCAGTACCACGAAGTTGATGATGCCGGCGGCGGCGACGATGCCGATCTTGGCGAAGGTCAGCACGAACGGGCTGCCGGTGGTGCCGATGCCATTCCACGGGAAGATGGTCACGATGACGAAGATCGCGCCGACATAGAAGATCAGGATGCGCCACAGGATATTGTTGATCGCGCGTTTCAGCGTCACTTGCGGGTTTTTGGCTTCCCCGGCGGTGATGCCCACCAGCTCAACCCCCTGATAGGACGCCACCACGATGCACAGCGCAAACAGGAAGCCCTTCCAGCCGCCGGCAAAGAAGCCGCCGTGCGCCGTCAGATTGGCGAAACCGATAGGTTCACCGCCGTTGCCGAAACCGAAGAAGATCACCCCCAGCCCCACCAGAATCATCACGATGATGGTGGTGACCTTGATCATGGCGAACCAGAACTCCAGCTCACCGTACAGACGCACCGCCGCCAGGTTGGCCAGCGCCACCATCGCCACGGCGATCAGCGCGGGAACCCACTGCGGTATTTCCGGGAACCAGAACTGCACATACACCCCGATGGCAGTGATCTCCGAAATGCCGACGGCGATCCACATAAACCAGTATCCCCAGGCAGTCAGGTAGCCGAAATAGGGATTCATGTACTTGTGTGCGTAAACGGCGAACGACCCGGCGACCGGCTCAAGGAACAGCATCTCCCCCATCGAACGCATAATGAAGAATACGAACAGCCCGGCGATGATGTAAGCCAGCAGTACCGACGGCCCCGCCCATTTCAGCGTACTGGCCGATCCCATAAACAGGCCGACACCGATGGTGCCCCCGAGAGCGATAAGCTCGATGTGCCGGGCCTCAAGGCCTCGGTGTAGCCCTTGCGGTTTCTCTTTGTGTGCCATAAATCCTCAATAGTTTTTCTCGGGTTGTGTTTGCCTGCCGGCCGCTGCCGGTCGTTATTGTCATTATTAAAAGAATAAATCATCCCCTGCCGTTCGAGTTGGCATCAACGGGTAGTCGGCGCGAAGTTACCGTGAGAAGAACATCGTTCAGCGCTGTCGCATCAGGCTTCAGCGGCCAGGGATAATTTCCGGGCGGTATCGTTTCGCATTTCGCCGCTATAAGCAAACCGCAATTTAAAACTTTATGGAATAAATGCGGCGGCGTTTAGGGCCGAGGGTTATAGATATGCGGGAGAAATGCGCAAAAGCAGATTATTGGTACAGCAGTCCGGAGCGGAACAGCACTTTCCACCCCGGATGAGGGGTTACATCTTGCCGCTGTAGTAGTAGCCGACAAACTTCAACAGCTTCAACTGTCGGCCGATGCGGCTGGGTTGGCTGAGCAGGCGGTAGAGCCATTCCAGACCAAGGTTCTGCCACACCTTGGGCGCACGCTTTACATGCCCGGTAAAGACGTCGTAGGTGCCGCCCACGCCCATATACAGCGCCTGCGGATGCACCTTGCGGCAGTCGCGCATCAGGATCTCCTGCTTCGGCGATCCCATCGCCACCGTCACGATGGCGGCGCCGCTGGCGCGGATGCGCTCGAACAGCGCCTCTCGCTGATCCGGTTTGAAATAGCCGTCCTGGCTGCCCACCAGGTTGACATTCCACTGACTGCGCAGCTTTTGCTCGGTTTTCGCCAAGACTTCCGGCTTGCCGCCGACCAAGAAGACCGGCGTGCCTTCGCGGCCGGCGCGCTGCATCAAGGCTTCCCACAGATCGGCGCCCGCGACGCGCGACACATCCGCCGCCGGGTATTTGCGGCGGATTGAGCGCACCATGCTGATGCCGTCGGCGTACTTGTACTCCGCTTCATCCAGCAACGCGTGCAGCGCCTGGTCCTCTTCCGCCTTCAGGATCTTTTCCGCGTTCATCGCCACCAGCGTGCCCTGTTTGACCCGGCCACCGTCGAACAGAAAATCCATGCAATGCGCCATATCGCGAAAGCCCCACAGGCTGAAACCGCGCAGCTCATACTGCGGCACCGAAATCTTTGTTTCCATCGTTCTCATTACCCTTACAAAAGACCGTTGGCCCGAGGCGGAGACGCCAGCGCGCGGGCGCGCGTCACTCTGGCCTTGATCAGCCCGGCGGTATCGAACAGCCAATACAGCAACTTCGCCAGCACCAGACAGGCGCCGAAAATAATGCAGAAGAACACCACGCGCGACACGAATGAGTCCACCCCTTCGCGCGCCAACACGATCATGTTGAACACCGCGCCGAAGCAGAATCCCTGCAGAATGGCCGCCTTATAGCGGTTCGGCTCGGTTTTGCCCAGCTCATACAGCCAGTCGAACCACTTGATGATCATGCCCACCAGAATCGCGCCGATCGGGATAAACAGCGCGCCGCCCATCACCACCAGCGAACCGATCAGCGTCGGCGAAATCGCCAGCCCGGAGTGGTTGTTCAGCACTTCCCAGGTGAAATAGTTGGCCGAGTTCAGCACCACGTCCGGCCGGCCCGGCCATAGCCAGGTTGGGATAAAGACGTAGAAATCACGCAAGATCGGCGCCAGGCCCTGGAAATCGATCTTGTCGTAATTTTGCAGCAGCAGCGCCAGGTTTTCCCACGGCGAGAAGGTATCGCGGGTCAGATAGAGGAAGGTATAAAACGCTTCCGCGCCGCTGACGTCCAGGCTATAGCGCTTCAACGCCAGCCAGAACATGCCGACCACGCCGAATATGCCCGCCGCCGCCAGCATCCACAGCGTGATCCAGCCGCGCACGATGCCGATAAACAGGAACAGCGCGAAGGCGATGATGATGTTGGCGCGGGTGCCGCCGACGATCACGTAGGTCAGAATGCCGAACGCCACCGTCGCCACCAGGAACAAGAACCAGGCGCGCAGATCCTGCCGCAGGAAATAGACCACCAGCATCGCCGGAATGAAGAAGTAGAAGAACCGTTTGAGCGCCACGCCGGACACGTCGCTGGAGAAGATCTGGCTGTAGGAATTGAGCTTGAACAGCAGGAAGCCGTTCTGCATGAAGAAGATGCCAACGGTACCGATCGCCACCAGCGCCAGCAGCACCCAGGTCATATGAGTCTCAACCCGATTCATGGTAAACAGCGCCGCGCGCGGCTGAGTGCGGCGCTTGCGCAGCCGGGTCTTGTAGGTGACGTAATAGATGGCGTAAAACGCCGTCGCCGACAGCAGGGCGTACAGCAGAAACTCCACCGGCACCACCTCAACGTCAAACTGAAACACCAGCAGGCAGGTTAACGGGAAGCCGAAATAGAACGTCAGCAAATACAGCAGCGAGAAGAAGACGTTGAAGTTAAAGCGCACGCGCCGAAACTCCTGGTAGGTCAGCGTCAGGATAAACGTCAGGCTGACCAGATAGACGACAAACAGGCCGCCGAATTGCGCCAACGTCATGAATGCTCTCCCGCTGCCAACGCCAGGGCTTGCTGCCAGCCGTCAACATAGTTCGGATTGAAGAAGGCGATCGCCTGTTTATCCACCGCCGCCAGCTGACGCTGCGCTTCGCGCACCACCGCCTCGTCCAGCGAATCGCCGTAGAACAGCACCGGCAGGTGCTGTTCCGCCAAATCCTGCCAAAACGGGTTTTGCCGGCTGAGCACAAAAGGCACGCCGAACTGAATCAGCAGGCACAGGGTGCCAATCCCCTGCTGGCGATTGAAAATGAAATAGCCGAGATCGCAGGCGCGCAGAATATTGAGGTAGTCCTCAAACGCCACCTGCTGCGTGAGCAGCTGCAGGTTTTTCTCGCCGAACAGCGGCAATCCGGCGGCACGCACCTGCTCGATGTAAGCATCGTTGTTGGCCGGATAACCCATCGGCAGGATCACGCGCACGTCGGCGCCGAACTGCTGATGAATCGCCTGCAGCGCTTCGATATGCCGATTGCTGCGATCGCCGGAGTTGCCCACCAGAATCGTCATCGGCCCGGCCAGGTTTTTCTCGACGTGAACGTCGGTCAGCGCCGGATCCATGCGGGTCGGGAAGTACAGCAGCGAGGCCGGCACCCGCGCATGGCGCTGCTGGTAGTGAATCACGTCGCCGCGAGTGGCAAACACGTTCCCTACCCGCCCCTGCGCAATGCGGCGCAGCAGATAGAACAGCCGGAATTTCCAGCTGGCGGCGTCTTCATACAGATCGGCGCCCCAAATATGCCAACTGACCTGATGCGCCTTGATCTTGCCGCTCAGCAGCGCCAGCCACAGCCCCGGGTTGAACTGGCCGTGCAGGAAGAAACGCGTATCGCGATCGGCTTGGGCACGCGCGATAACCGCCGCCGCCAGGCTTTTCTTGTCCGCGTAGGGCTCAATGTTCAGGGCGGGGAAATCTCCCAGTGCCGCCACATCCTTGGCCGCCACCATAAACTGCCGCGTCTGCTCAGCCGGCAAACGCGGCGCCAGCACGTCATTGAAGAAGCGCAGCACCGTCTGGTTATGATGCGGGATATCGGATCCCAGAACGTGAATCAGTGTGGTCATACTCGTCTACGATAAATAAGAAACACGCAGCTACAGAGCGCGAAATACACGATGTAGGTTGCCATATAGGCCTGAGCCGCCCCCAGCGCGCCATGCAGCGGGATCAGCCAGTGCGAGAACAGCGTCAGCAGCAGAAACTGGCTGACTTCCGTCAGGATATAAAAGCGCAGCGACGCCTTGGCGATCACCAGGTAGCCGAACACATAGGCCCCGACTTTCAGCACGTCGCCCACCAGCTGCCAGGCAAACAGATCGCGCATGGCAACGAATTTGTCCGAAAACAGCAGCCAAATAGCGAAATCGCGCAGCAGCCACACCGTAAAGCTCGCCGCCGCTACCGCCGGCAGCACGAATTTCAGCGAGCGCACGATCTCCCGCGAGATGGCGCCCTTGTCCGTCAGCCGCGACAGCGTCGGCAGCAGATAGACGGTAAACGAGGCGGTGATGAACTGCAGATAGGCATCGGAAATGCTGCTGACGCCCTGCCAAATCCCCACCTCATCCCAACCGTAATGCGCAGCCAGCAGGTTACGCATCATCACGTAGGCCACCGGCAGCGTCACCGAGGTGATCAACGCCATGAGGGTGAATTTGCCGAGGTTGCCGGCCACGAGTTTGTCCCAACGCGGCGCCAGATAGCGCAGCGGCAACGTTTTGCGCCGCCACAGCATCAGCCCGGCAGGCAACACCACCAACGCCGGCACCAGCGCCAGCCCCGCCAGCGCGCCTTCATAGCCCCCCAGCTTGAAGCACAGGTAATAAGCCACCACGCCAATCAGGCTGCCGCCGATCACCGCCAGCGCATTGCCCATCGCGTCGCGATAGCCTTTCAGCACCGCCATGAACAGGTTGGCGTAGGCGATGCCCATCTGAATGAAGGCGACGGCGCGCACCACATCGACGTAATCGGCATGCCCGAACAGCCCAATGCTGATCGGTTCGGCGGCGAACAAAAACACCAGCGCCAGCAAGGTCGAAAAACCCAGCACGATGCTCGACGCGGTGCCCACCGCCAGACGCAGACGCTGCGGATCCTGGTGGTACTCCGCCACGTATTTGGTGACGCCGTTAAAAATGCCCGCACCGGACAGCACGCCCAGCACGGTAATCAACTGGCGGAAGTTACCCGCCTGCCCCACCCCGCTGGGGCCAAACGCCACCGCCAGCAGTTTCACTACCAACAGCCCCACGCCGATTTTGATCAGCGTGGAACCGGCAGTCCATATCGATGCTTTTGCCAACGACATATCAGGCAAAGAAGCTCAGGATGGTATTGATTACCGTACGCTGATTGACATCAGACATATTGTAGAACAGCGGCAAGCGCACCAGACGCGCACTTTCCTGGGTGGTGTAACGGTCTTCGCCGGCAAAGTGACCGAACTGTTCGCCGGCCGGGCACGCGTGCAGCGGGATATAGTGGAACACCGCCATGATTTCGGCTTCCTTCAGGTAGTCGATAAAGGCCGTGCGCTCTTCGATATCACGCAGCTTGATATAGAACATGTGCGCATTGTGCTCGCAGTCCGCCGGCACGGTCGGCAACTCGATGCGCCCTGACTGCGCCAACGGCAGGAAGCTGTCGTAGTACTTCTGCCACAGAGCCAAACGGCGCTGGTTGATGCGTTCCGCCACTTCCAGCTGGCCCCACAGGTAGGCGGCCTGCAGGTCAGACATCAGATAGCTGGAACCGATGTCGCGCCAGGTATATTTGTCCACCTGGCCACGGAAAAACTGGCTGCGGTTGGTGCCCTTCTCGCGGGTGACTTCCGCCCGATCAATCAGGGCCGGATCGTTCACCAGCGTCGCGCCGCCTTCGCCGCCGGCGGTGTAGTTTTTGGTTTCATGGAAGCTGAAGCAGCCGATATGGCCGATGGTGCCCAATGCCTTGCCTTTGTAGGTCGACATCACGCCCTGCGCGGCGTCTTCCACCACGAACAGGTTATATTTCTTCGCCAGCGCCATGATGGTATCCATCTCGCAGGCGACGCCGGCATAGTGCACCGGTACAATCGCGCGGGTTTTATCGGTGATCGCCGCTTCGATTTTGGTTTCGTCGATGTTCATGGTGTCCGGACGCAGGTCGACGAACACCACGTTGGCGCCGCGCAGCACAAAGGCGTTGGCGGTTGAAACGAAGGTAAAGCTCGGCATGATCACTTCGTCGCCCGGCTGAATATCCAGCAGGATGGCGGCCATTTCCAACGACGCGGTGCAGGAAGGCGTCAACAACACTTTCGCGCTGCCGAAACGCTGTTCCATCCACTGCTGGCAGCGACGGGTGAAACCGCCGTCGCCGCACAATTTGCCGCTGCCCATGGCAGCCTGCATATATTCCAGTTCAGTGCCAACAACCGGTGGAGCGTTAAATGGAATCATGTCTACCTCTGTATAACCAATACGCGGTGCTTTCAATCACGGCACCCTGTCGTTGATAGAGTCGTAATGCGCTGATATTGCCTACCTGGGTTGCGACCCGCAGGCGCTGCATCCCTTGCCGTCGACACTCGGCGATCGCCGCCGTCATCAGCCTGGCGCCCACGCCCCGGCCGGATGCGCCGGGGAAAGCCGCCAACAGGCCGATGCGCGTTTCCTGGCCGCCAATGTCACGCAGGCTGACAAAGCCTTCGGGTTGCCCCTGGTTGTTCAGTACCAGCAAGCATTGATGATCAAAGGTGCCCAGCACCGCTTTTTCGATCCAGGCAGCATAGAATCGCCCACTGTCGGCGCGATCGTACCACGGTGCACGAAACCGGCTGGCGGCGAACACCTCACCGGCGGCAGCCCGCAATGACGGGATATCCTCGGGAACGGCCAGACGCACCGCGGCCGCCGAAGCGACATCGGCCGTCGTGCTTTCAGGCGCAACGTTCACTGTCAGGTCCACTTCCCCTTCGACCAGCCGGAATCCCAGCGCCGACAGCGCATCGGCCCACTCCAGGCGGCAAGCGGGGATTTTGGCCTGCACCAACGTATAAGCATCCAAATCAGCCTCGGCCACGGGCGCTGCCGAGCTATCGAAATGTAACTTGGCGCTCTCTAATTGGAAGAAGTCGCTCTCCCAATTCAGTGGTTCAATACTGGCGTGGACGCGCATGCAATAAATCCAGTAAGTATTTGCCATAACCGGTTTTGGCCAGCGTCTGAGCCGCGCGTTTCACGCCCTCATCATCCAGCCAGCCATTGCGCCAGGCGATCTCTTCGAGACAGGCGATTTTAAAGCCCTGGCGTTTCTCGACCGTCTGCACGAAGCTGCTGGCTTCCAGCAGGCTGTCGTGAGTGCCGGTGTCCAGCCAGGCAAAACCGCGCCCCAACAGCTCGACGGTCAGCTCTCCGCGTTCCAGATACATCTGGTTAATGCTGGTGATTTCCAGCTCGCCGCGCTCAGAAGGCTTCACCTGTTTGGCAAACTCCACCACCTGGCTATCGTAGAAGTACAGGCCGGTCACCGCCCAATTAGACTTCGGTTTAACCGGTTTTTCTTCGATCGACAGCGCACGGAAGTGGTCGTCAAACTCCACCACGCCAAAACGCTCGGGATCCATCACCTGATAACCGAACACGGTCGCACCGGTGGTGCGCGCTGCAACGCTTTTCAGTTTGGGACTGAACCCCTGACCAAAGTAAATATTGTCACCCAATACCAGACAGCTCGGCTCACCGGCCAAAAATTCTTCGCCGATCAAAAAGGCCTGAGCCAGGCCATCGGGACTTGGCTGTTCGGCATAGCTGAGATTAATGCCGAATACTTCGCCGCTGCCCAAAAGCCTCTTGAATGAAGGCAAATCTTCCGGCGTGGAGATAATCAGAATGTCTTTGATTCCCGCCAGCATCAGCACCGACAACGGGTAATAGATCATCGGTTTGTCGTAGATCGGCAGCAGTTGCTTGGACACACCACGAGTAATCGGATGCAGACGCGTACCGGAACCGCCGGCCAGAATAATACCTTTCATACGCACTCCAAAACCCGCCGCGCCGCCGCAAAGCGGCGTGGCGTTAGATTAATCTGACAGCCCCAAACGCTCGCCGGCATAAGAACCGTCTTGCACCCGGCGCCACCAGGTTTCGTTGTTCAGGTACCAAACCACGGTTTTGCGAAGACCGCTTTCGAACGTTTCCTGCGGCCGCCAACCCAACTCGCGATCGATTTTGCCGGCGTCGATGGCGTAACGCATATCGTGGCCCGGGCGATCCTTCACGTAAGTGATCAGATCGCGGTAGTTAGCCACGCCCTGCGGCTTGTTCGGCGCCAGTTCTTCCAACAGATCGCAAATGGTCTGCACCACTTCAATATTCTTGCGCTCGTTATGGCCACCGATATTGTAGGTTTCGCCTACCACGCCTTCAGTCACAACCTGATAGAGCGCGCGCGCGTGATCCTCGACATACAGCCAGTCGCGCACCTGCGCGCCGTTGCCGTATACCGGCAGCGGTTTGCCGGCTACCGCATTCAGGATCACCAACGGAATCAACTTCTCCGGGAAGTGATAAGGGCCGTAGTTGTTCGAACAGTTGGTCACGAGGGTCGGCAAACCGTAGGTGCGCAACCAGGCACGCACCAGATGATCGCTCGACGCTTTGGAGGCGGAATACGGACTGCTCGGCGCATATGGCGTGGTTTCGGTGAACAGATCGTCGGTGCCGTGCAGGTCGCCGTACACTTCGTCGGTGGAGATATGATGGAAACGGAAAGACTGCTTCTTCTCTGCCGCCAACGGCTGCCAGTAATGGCGCGCCGCTTCCAGCATCGTGTAAGTGCCAACCACGTTGGTCTCGATAAAGGCCGCCGGGCCATCGATAGAGCGATCGACGTGGCTTTCCGCCGCCAGGTGCATCACCACGTCCGGCTGATACCGGGCAAATACCCGATCCAGCTCGGCGCGATCGCAGATGTCGACCTGCTCGAAAGCATAGCGCTCGCTCTCGGCCACCACCGCCAGCGACTCGAGGTTACCGGCATAGGTCAGCTTATCAACCACCACCACGCTGTCGCCGGTGGCCTCGATAATGTGCCGCACAACTGCGGAGCCAATGAAACCGGCGCCACCGGTCACCAAGATACGCTTCAACGCCAGACTCCCTTGGTATCCACCACCCAGCTTTGCTTGATCTCTTCCGGCCGGATGGCCTTGAACTGTTGGTGATCGACCAACATCACGATCACATCGGCCTGCTGCAACGCCTCAGCGATTGGCGTCAACGTCACATGGCCCGCCAGCGACTTCGGCAACTGTTCGACGTTCGGTTCCACCGCCAGCGTTTCGCCGACGTGCCATTCGGCGATCAGGTGCGCCACTTCTACCGCCGGGCTTTCACGCAAATCGTCGATATTCGGCTTGAAGGCCAGGCCGAAGCAGGCAATTTTCACCTCGGACGCGCGCTTGTCGGTGGCGGCCAGGCAATCGGCCACCGCCGCTTTCACCCGGTCGACCACCCACAGCGGTTTGCCGTCGTTCACCAGGCGTGCGGTGTGGATCAGGCGCGCCTGCTGCGGGTTTTGCGCCACGATAAACCACGGATCGACGGCGATGCAGTGACCGCCTACGCCCGGCCCCGGCTGCAAAATATTCACCCGCGGATGGCGGTTCGCCAGGCGGATCAGTTCCCAGACGTTGATCCCCTGTTCAGCGCAGATCAACGACAATTCGTTGGCAAAGGCGATATTCACGTCGCGGAAGCTGTTTTCCGTCAGCTTGCACATCTCGGCAGTGCGCGAGTTGGTGATCACGCATTCGCCCTCAAGGAAAATCTTGTACAGCGCGCTGGCGCGCTCCGAGCACTTCGGCGTCATGCCGCCGATCACGCGGTCGTTTTGAATCAGCTCCACCATCACCTGCCCCGGCAGCACGCGCTCCGGGCAGTAGGCGATATTCACGTCCGCCGCTTCGCCCGCGTGCTGCGGGAAGCTGAGATCGCTGCGCGCCTGCGCCAACCAGTCCGCCATTTGTTCGGTGGCGCCCACCGGCGAGGTGGACTCCAGGATCACCAGATCGCCTTTTTTCAGCACCGGCGCCAGCGATTTCGCCGCCGCTTCGACATAGGCCAAATCCGGCTCGTGATCGCCCTTGAATGGCGTAGGCACCGCAATCAGGAATGCATCGGCCGCCAGCGGCTTGGTCACCGCCTGCAGGAAACCGCCGTCGACGGCGTCCTTGACCACTTTGTCCAGATCCGGCTCGACGATATGGATCGCGCCGCGGTTAATGGTATCTACCGCATGTTGGTTAACATCTACGCCCACCACTTTTTTCTTGCGGGAAGCAAACGCCGCCGCCGTTGGCAAGCCGATATAACCCAGGCCGATAACCGAAATAGTGTCAAAACTCATAGTGTCACCTGATGATTCTTTAAAGCTTCAAGGATACGCTGACAGGCATGCCCGTCGCCGTATGGGTTATGCGCCCGGCTCATCGCGTGATATTCGCTTTCGTCCGTCAACAGCCGGGTCACCGCTTCAACAATTTTGGCCACATCTGTGCCGACCAGGCGCACCGTGCCTGCATCTACCGCCTCAGGGCGCTCGGTGGTGTCGCGCATCACCAGCACCGGCTTGCCTAACGAGGGTGCCTCTTCCTGAATGCCGCCGGAGTCGGTCAGGATCATGTAAGCGTGGGTCATCAGATAGACAAACGGCAAATAATCCTGCGGCTCAATCAGCATGACGTTGTCGATGCCTTTCAAAATGCGATTCACCGGCTCGCTGACATTCGGATTGAGATGCACCGGGTACACCACCTGCACTTCCGGGTGGCTGCGGGCGATCTCCGCCAGCGCGCTGCAAATCCGCTCAAAACCGCCGCCAAAGCTTTCCCGGCGATGGCCGGTGACCAGAATCAGTTTTTTGTCGGCATCGAGGAACGGGTAACGCTGCGCCAGGCCAGTGCGCAGCGCAGCATCGCTCATCACGCGATCGCGCACCCAGAACAGCGCGTCGATCACCGTATTGCCGGTCACAAAAATACGGTTGTCCGGCAGCAGCTCGCGCAGCAGGTTTTGGCGCGAGTTCTCGGTCGGCGCGAAGTGGTACATCGCCAGATGGCCGGTCAGTTTGCGGTTGGCCTCTTCCGGCCAGGGAGAATACAGATTGCCGGTACGCAGCCCGGCCTCGACATGCCCGACGGGGATGCGTTGATAGAACGCTGCCAGACTGGTCGCCAGCGTGGTGGTGGTATCGCCGTGCACCAGCACCACGTCCGGTTTGAAGTCTTCCAGCACCCCTTTCAGCCCTTCCAGGATGCGACAGGTGATTTCCGTTAGCCCCTGGCCGGGTTTCATGATGTTCAGGTCGTAATCCGGCGTGATCCCGAACAACCGCAATACCTGATCCAACATCTCACGATGCTGTGCCGTTACGCAGACTCTTGCTTCAAAAGCCTCATCCTGGGCCAGTGCATGTACCAGCGGTGCCATTTTAATGGCTTCAGGCCTGGTGCCGAAAACAGTCAACACTTTCACAGCGAATCTCTTTTGGTCGGTTAATCGCAGGCCCAGCCTGCGAATGGGGCGCTCACGCGCCCTGCATCAGATTATTATATTATTTTTAACTACGCGGCCGACGCGCCAAGGCAACACCCGCGCCAACCAAAGCGCCCATCGCGCCCCACAGAATCAGCCAGAAGACCCGGCGCGGGCTGTCGCGTTTTACCGGCTCTTCCGGCGTGCGCAAATAACGATAGGTCTGGAACTTCTCATCCAACGTCGGGCCAACGTTCAGCGTCGCCAACATTGCGCGGTTCTGATCGTAATCCAGATCGTAGGTCGGGCCAGAGGCCTGCAGGCCTTCCAGACGCGCCTGCAGCATTGGCCGGCCCAGCAAGAACAGATCCGAATCCGGCAACTGTTCTGCCGGGGTGTCGGTTTGCGTGCGGCTGATCCCCTGGCTCTCGGCGATTTTCAACGCCTGCTGCGTGGTGTTCAGCTCGCGCTTGTAAACCGACTCCGCGACCGCTTCCTGGCGCTTGACCTGTGCCTTCATCGAGGTGGTGCGAGCAGCCCACGCCCCCTGGATTTCTTCGTTCAGGTGCAGGGCAGCGCGGTGGCTGGCGAAGGTCACGTATTGACGCAGCAGGCGGTTGGCGTCCGCCGCGGTTTCCGCCGTCAGCTTCACGCCGTCGTTCGGGACTTTTTTGTCGTCGCGCGGCGTGAACAGGATGTTGTTGATCAGCTCGTCGAGCAGCGCCGCATCGGCGCGGGCATCCCCTTCCTGACGTTGCTTGTAGTAGTCGCTCTGCAGCCAGAAATCGCGACGCGTATCGTAAGCCGCCAGTTGCATGATGAACTCATTGTACGCTTCATCCGCGATGCTCGGCTGATCGCCGGCCGTCGCCGGCAGCGTGCGCACATCCAGATTACGCAGGAACTGCTGCTGGGAGTAGTAACCGCCCAACGCATTCACCGTGGGTTTGTCTGTGATTGCGGTCGCGCTCCACTCTTGCTTAACCACATAAGAGACGATCAACGCGACCGCCGCGAACAGCACCGCAATGCCGATAATCCACGGTTTGCCGCGCCACAGGGTGCAGCACAGGCCGCGGATATCGAGTTCGTTATCCACCGCCGGGGTATGCTTGTCAGACGTTGTTTCTGGATTCATCACAGCCAAAAAGCCTCTGGTTAAGATACTTGCTTGTTATCGCTCGAACGCCGCAGGCGACGCTTGATACGCTTAATGTACCGCGCAACCCGCCAGGCGCGCTTGATGCAGTAACCGTACAGGAAGAAAGCAAGCAAGAATAATGCCAACATTACCCACTCTGGGATAAAAGTCAGGCGCTCGCCGATCACGCCAACTGCAGCTAACAATACGGCAGCCAGAGTGATGAGCACAAAAGCCTGCCTTGGCGTAAAACCGGCGCGCATGATCAGATGGTGAATATGTTGACGATCGGGAGAGAAGGGACTCATTCCTTTGCGCAAGCGACGGTACATGATCGCTATCATATCCATCAGCGGAATCGCGATGATCCACAGCGCAGTCACCGGATTGATCGAGCGAGTGGCTCCCTGCGAACTTTGCAGCAGCAACCAAATGGCGGTAAAGCCGATCAGGGTGCTGCCGGCATCACCCATGAACACTTTATAGCGGCGGCCGAGGATACCGAGGTTGAGCAAAATATAGGGAACGATGGCAGCGATCATAGCAAAGCACCAGAACGCCAGCTCGTTATGGCCGCTCAGGTACAGCAGCAGGCCTAGCGCACCGAAGGAGACACACGACAACCCACCCAGCAAGCCATCAATGCCGTCAACCATATTGAAAGCATTGATAGCCGCCCATACCGCAAACAGCGTCACCAAATAGCCAAAGGGACCCAGTAAGACTTCCCAGTTCCCCAGTACATGGCCAAAGCTGCGCAGATACAAACCGGCGAACACCATCATGGCAATGCCTACCAATGCCTGAACTAACGCCCTGATCTTAACGCTGATATCAAAACGGTCATCCAAGGCACCGATGAACACTAAAATACCCGCGCAGGTGAGGTAAAGTTCACTGTGTGCAATCTTTTGTTCCGATATAAAGAAAGCGAAACAGAGACCGGCATAGACCGCAATACCGCCAACCAACGGAATTAATCCTTGGTGACGTTTACGATAGTTCGGCTTATCAACCAACCCAATGCGTTTCGCTACCTTACGGGCAACAAAGAGGAAAGCTAAGGAGAATAGGAAAACAAATAGAATTTCAGTACTCATAGTGAGTAGGTTCACAATTAACAGATCTCGTAAGAAGATAGGCAGCTTAACATGGGCGACAGGCTATGCCATGAGATCCCGTTGCCTTTCAGTCATTTCTTATGATGCGGGAATTCATTCTCATTCGCTCCAGCACCGCGGCCAATTCCGGCAGTAACCATGCCGCATACCCGATATCGAAAACAAGAAGAATTCTCAATAAGTCGTAGAAACAACTTACTTTTCCATTACCGCTACTTATCGTATCCGCCAAAAGCAAAAAACGCCACGACTAGGCGTGGCGTTCAGCGAATTTTTTAACGAATTATGAGCGTTTCATCATATCGAAGAATTCATCGTTGGTTTTGGTCATCGCCAACTTATTAATGAGGAACTCCATCGCGTCAATCTCACCCATCGGGTGAATGATTTTGCGCAGGATCCACATTTTTTGCAGCTCTTCGGAGGTGGTGAGCAGCTCTTCTTTACGGGTACCGGAACGGTTGTAATCGATCGCAGGGAATACGCGTTTCTCGGCGATTTTACGCGCCAGGTGCAATTCCATGTTACCGGTGCCTTTAAATTCTTCGTAGATCACTTCGTCCATCTTCGAACCGGTATCAACCAGCGCAGTCGCGATGATGGTCAGGCTGCCGCCCTCTTCCACGTTACGCGCCGCACCGAAGAAACGCTTCGGACGGTGCAGGGCGTTGGCGTCCACACCACCGGTCAGCACCTTGCCAGAGGCCGGTACCACGGTGTTGTAGGCGCGCGCCAGACGGGTGATGGAGTCGAGCAGAATGATCACGTCTTTCTTGTGCTCAACCAGGCGCTTGGCCTTCTCGATCACCATTTCGGCCACTTGCACGTGACGCGAAGCCGGCTCGTCGAAGGTCGAGGCGATCACTTCGCCTTTCACCAGACGCTGCATCTCGGTCACTTCTTCCGGACGTTCGTCGATCAGCAGCACCATCAGCACGCAGTCTGGGTGGTTGTAGGCGATACTCTGCGCGATGTTCTGCAGCAGCATGGTTTTACCGGCTTTCGGCGGTGCCACGATCAGGCCACGTTGGCCGCGGCCAATCGGCGCCGCCAGATCCAGTACGCGCGCCGTCAGGTCTTCGGTCGAGCCGTTGCCGCGCTCCATCCGCAGACGAGAATTGGCGTGCAGCGGCGTCAAGTTCTCGAACAGGATCTTGCTGCGGGCGTTTTCCGGCTTGTCGTAGTTGACTTCGTTGACTTTCAACAGGGCAAAATAGCGCTCGCCTTCTTTTGGCGGACGAATCTTACCGGAAATGGTGTCACCAGTGCGGAGGTTGAAGCGGCGGATTTGGCTAGGGGATACGTAGATGTCGTCGGGACCGGCGAGGTAGGAACTGTCTCCAGAGCGGAGGAAACCGAATCCATCCTGCAATATCTCGAGCACGCCGTCGCCGAAGATATCTTCTCCGCTTTTCGCATGTTGCTTCAGAATGGAGAAGATAATGTCCTGCTTGCGCATGCGGGCAAGGTTTTCCAGCCCCATATTTTCGCCGAGAGTAATCAGCTCAGAAACCGGCGTATTCTTTAATTCGGTAAGATTCATAGTGGTGGGTTCTTAAACTCGGGGTATGTCTCGAACTTGTATCGTGAATGGTATGGCAGCGAAATGCGTGCCTGTTTACTGGACGTTCGATCACCGGGCGCAGAGCCGTCGCGGTAAGAAATGGCTTACATCGGGCGCACGCATTGACGGTTGAAGATCGAAGGTACCTTAAAAATGATTTTTGCAAAACCGTTTGATTGCCAAAACACGGGCTGAGTTCAGTTTACTTTCAACGCCAGTGATTCGACACAGAGTATAGCTTTAGATTCAAACTCTTTAGATTTAAAACTTCGGGCAAGTTCTATATGCAGTGTGGTTAAACTTAACACGCTTCTTGGCAGGCGTCTAGCGGTGAATTGAACATCACCGCCAGGCGCCTGATACTGGGCTTCCCGCCCGATTACAGATTCGCGTTCAGGAAATCTTTGAGCTGACCTTTGGACAACGCGCCAACCTTGGTCGCGGCCACTTCACCGTTCTTGAACAGCAACAGCGTAGGGATGCCACGGATACCGTACTTAGGCGCGGTAGCCGGGTTCTGATCGATATTCAGCTTGGTGATGGTCAGTTTGCCTTCGAACTCTTCGGCAATCTCATCCAGAATCGGAGCAATCATCTTGCACGGCCCACACCATTCAGCCCAGAAATCGACCAGGATCGGCCCTTCCGCTTTCAGCACGTCAGCGTCGAAGCTGCTGTCAGTCAGGTGAATAATTTTATCGCTCATGTTCTACTCCACAGGATTATGTCTACCTTGTTGGTGTAGCATTAACCAACTCAAGGTGATTTTATTGCACCGCGTTTATTTCAACGGATGTGCTTTCGTAAAGCAATAGTTAGCTGATATTCTACCACACTATGAGCAAAACACACTTGACCGAACAGAAGTTTTCCGACTTCGCCCTGCACCCGTTAGTCCTTGAAGCCCTTGAGAAAAAAGGGTTTCACAATTGCACGCCCATCCAGGCGTTAGCATTGCCGCTCACGCTCTCCGGGCGTGACGTTGCAGGTCAGGCGCAAACCGGTACCGGAAAGACGCTGGCGTTTTTGGCGTCTACTTTTCACTATTTGCTGACTCACCCGGCGAAACAGGATCGCCAGACCAATCAGCCGCGCGCCTTGATCATGGCGCCTACGCGTGAACTGGCGGTGCAAATCCACTCCGATGCGGAAGCGCTCTCCCAGAGCACCGGCCTGAAACTGGGCCTGGCCTACGGCGGCGACGGCTACGACAAACAGCTGAAAGTGCTGGAAAGCGGCGTGGACATTCTGATTGGCACCACCGGCCGTTTAATCGATTACACCAAACAGAACTATGTCGATCTCGGCGCGATGCAGGTCGTCGTGCTGGATGAAGCCGATCGCATGTACGATCTCGGCTTTATCAAAGACATCCGTTGGCTGTTCCGCCGCATGCCCGCGGCCGATCAACGCCTGAACATGCTGTTCTCCGCCACCCTGTCCTATCGCGTACGCGAACTGGCCTTCGAGCAGATGAACAACGCCGAATATGTTGAAGTGGAACCGGAACAGAAAACCGGCCACCGCATTAAAGAAGAGCTGTTCTACCCGTCCAACGAAGAAAAAATGCGCCTGCTGCAGACGCTGATCGAAGAAGAGTGGCCGGATCGCGCCATCATCTTCGCCAACACCAAGCACCGCTGCGAAGACATCTGGGGCCATCTGGCCGCCGACGGTCACCGCGTCGGCCTGCTGACCGGTGACGTGGCGCAGAAAAAACGCCTGCGCATCCTCGACGACTTCACCAAGGGCAACCTCGATATCCTGGTCGCCACCGACGTCGCCGCGCGCGGTCTGCACATTCCCGCCGTCACGCACGTCTTCAACTACGATCTGCCTGACGACTGCGAAGACTACGTGCACCGCATCGGCCGTACCGGCCGCGCAGGCGCCAGCGGCCACTCCATCAGCCTGGCGTGTGAAGAGTACGCGCTCAACCTGCCGGCGATCGAGACCTATATCGACCACAGCATTCCGGTGAGCAAGTACAACAGCGATGCGCTGCTGACCGATTTGCCGGCGCCGAAGCGCCTGTCGCGCCCGCGCGGCGGCAACGGCCCACGTCGCAACTCCGCGCCTCGTCGCGGCGGCGCGCCGCGCAACAACCGTAAACGTTCGAGCTGATCGCCATGCTCAGTTCCAGCACGCTTTATGCTGCCATCGATCTCGGCTCCAACAGCTTCCACATGTTGGTAGTGCGCGAGGTGGCCGGCAGCATTCAGACTCTGGCGCGGATCAAGCGCAAAGTGCGCCTGGCGGCCGGGCTGGATCAGAACAATCACCTGTCGCATGAGGCCATGCAACGCGGCTGGCAGTGCCTGCGGCTGTTCTCGGAACGCCTGCAGGACATACCGCGCGAGCAGATCCGCGTCGTCGCCACCGCCACACTGCGTCTGGCGTCCAACGCCGATGAGTTCCTGCAGGCCGCCGAGCAAATCCTCGGCTGCCCGGTACAGGTAATCAGCGGCGAAGAAGAGGCACGGCTGATCTATCACGGCGTCGCGCACACCACCGGCGGACCGGATCGTCGGCTGGTCGTCGACATCGGCGGCGGCAGTACCGAACTGGTCACCGGCACCGGCGCACAGGCAACGCAGCTGTATAGCCTGTCGATGGGCTGCGTCACCTGGCTGGAACGCTATTTCAGCGATCGCAACCTTGGGCAAGAAAACTTCGAGCGCGCCGAACAGGCCGCGCGCGAAATGGTGCGGCCGATCGCACCGCAATTGCGCCAGCAAGGTTGGCAGATCTGCGTCGGCGCTTCCGGCACCGTACAAGCGCTGCAGGAGATCATGGTGGCGCAGGGCATGGATGAGCGCATCACCCTGCCCAAACTGCGCCAGCTGAAACAGCGTGCCATTCAGTGCGGCAAGCTGGAAGAGCTGGAGATCGAAGGGTTGACGCTGGAGCGCGCGCTGGTGTTCCCGAGCGGCCTGTCCATTCTGTTGGCCATCTTCCAGGAGCTGGGTATCGAGAGCATGATGCTGGCCGGCGGGGCGCTGCGTGAAGGTCTGGTTTACGGCATGTTGCATCTGCCGGTGGAGCAGGATATTCGCATCCGCACCATCCGCAACCTGCAGCGCCGTTACCTGATCGACACCGAGCAGGCCGAACGCGTCAGCCAGCTCGCCGCCAACTTCTCTCAGCAGGTCGCCAACGAGTGGCAGTTGGATGCGCGATGTCGCGAGCTGTTGCACAGCGCCAGTCTGATTCACGAACTCGGCCTCAGCGTCGATTTCAAACAGGCGCCGCAACACGCCGCCTACCTGATCCGCCACCTGGACTTACCCGGCTTTACCCCGGCGCAGAAAAAACTGCTGGCCACCCTGCTGCAAAACCAGAGCAACACCCTCGATCTGTCGCTGTTGAACCAGCAAAACGCCCTGCCGCCGCGCACTGCGCAGCGCCTGTGCCGCATTTTGCGCCTGGCGATCATCTTCGCCAGCCGCCGCCGCGACGACACGCTGCCGGCGGTGCGGTTACGCGCCAATCAGGACGATGAACTGACGGTGATCTTGCCGCCGGGTTGGCTGGAACAGCATCCGCTGCGCGCCGAGGCGCTGGAGCAGGAAAGCCACTGGCAGAGCTACGTCCACTGGACGCTGCGGTTGGAAGAACAACGTTGAAATGATCAGGGCGCGATTCGCGCCCTGTCTTTTTAATTCCCGCCTTTGGCCTTGGCCAGCTGGGCGCGGATATTGGCCAGATGGCTCTGCCCCTTCTGCATCCGTTCCTGCGGGCTCACCACTTTGCGCTCGGTTTCCCACGCCAAATCGTCCTGCGGCAGCTCCAGCAGGAAGCGGCTCGGCTCCGGCCGCACCAACTCACCGTACTGACGGCGCTCCCGGCACAGGGTGAAAATCAGCTCTTTTTGCGCGCGGGTGATCCCCACATAGGCCAGACGCCGCTCTTCATCGACATTGTCTTCGTCGATGCTGCTCTGGTGCGGCAGCAGGCCCTCTTCCATGCCCACCAGGAACACGTAAGGGAACTCCAGCCCTTTGGAGGCGTGCAGCGTCATCAGCTGTACCTGATCCAGCTCTTCTTCGCTTTCGCCGCGTTCCATCATGTCGCGCAGGGTGAAGCGCGTCACCACCTGGGTCAGCGTCATCGGCTCGTCCAGATCGTTGCCTTCCAGCATTTCCGTCATCCAACCGAACAGCGTGTTGACGTTCTTCATCCGCATTTCGGCAGCCTTCGGGCTGGTCGAGGTTTCAAACAGCCAGCTCTCATAATCCACCCCGCGGATCAGATCGCGCACCGCCGCCACCGGCTCACGTTCCGCCTGCTGGGCGATGCCGCCCAGCCAGTGCGTGAAACGCTGCAGCGATTCCAGTCCGCGCCCGGTCAAGTGCTGGCTCAGCCCCAAATCGAAACTGGCATGGAACAAACTCTTGTTGCGCTGGTTGGCCCATTCGCCGAGCTTCTGCAGCGTCGCCGGGCCGATCTCGCGCTTGGGGGTATTGACGATGCGCAGGAAGGCGCTGTCGTCGTCCGGGTTGGTCAGCACGCGCAGGTAAGCCAGCAAGTCCTTGATCTCGGGGCGCGAGAAGAACGACGTGCCGCCGGAAATCTTGTACGGGATGCGGTTCTGCATCAGCATCTTTTCAAACACCCGCGACTGGTGGTTGCCGCGGTACAGGATCGCATAGTCGCCGTAGTTGGTCTTTTTCACGAAGTGGTGGGCGATCAGCTCCCCCACCACCCGCTCGGCTTCGTGATCCTCGTTGTTGGCGGTCACCACTTTCAGCTCTTCACCATATCCCAGCTCGGAAAACAGCCGTTTTTCAAACACGTGCGGGTTATTGGCGATCAGGATATTGGCTGCCTTCAAAATACGCTCGCTGGAACGGTAATTTTGCTCCAGCTTGATCACCTGCAGCGCCGGGAAATCCTCCTTCAGCAGCACCAGATTCTGCGGCCGCGCGCCGCGCCAGGAGTAAATCGACTGGTCGTCGTCGCCCACCACGGTAAAGCGCGCGCGATTGCCCACCAGCAGCTTCACCAGCTCGTATTGGCTGGTGTTGGTATCCTGGTACTCATCCACCAGCAGATAGCGGATGCGCTGCTGCCAGCGCTCGCGCACCTCTTCATTGCGTTGCAGCAACAGCGTCGGCAGCAGGATCAGGTCGTCGAAGTCCAGCACGTTGCACGCCCGCATATGGGCGTGATACAGGCCGTAGCAGTGGGCGAACAGCTTGTCGCGCTCCGAGCGCGCCAGCTCCGCTGCCCGCTGGGGATCGATCAGGTCGTTTTTCCAGTTGGAGATGGTCGAAATCAGCTGCGCCACCAGCGTTTTGTCGCTTTCCAGCCACTTTTCGGTCAGCTCTTTCAACAGCGCCAGCTGATCCTGATCGTCGAACAGCGAGAAGTTGGACTTCATCCCCAACGCCACATATTCCCGCTTGATGATCTCCAGCCCCAGGGTATGGAAGGTGGAAATCATCAGCCCGCGCGCCTCTTTACGCCCCAGGGTTTGCGACACGCGCTCTTTCATCTCGCGTGCGGCCTTGTTGGTAAAGGTCACGGCGGCGATGTGCCGCGCCTGATAGCCGCAGTGGTGGATCAGGTGGGCTATCTTGTTGGTGATAACGCGCGTCTTGCCGGAACCGGCACCGGCCAACACCAGGCAGGGCCCGGTAACGAATTCGACGGCTTGTTGTTGGCTGGGGTTTAATCGCATGGTGCTGGCTTGCTCGACTGTAAAACGTGGAAGGGAATTGTAGCAGAAAGCGCCGATGAGATTTAGCGGGTATAATCAGCGCAATTTTCGCATCGACAAAGGCATTACCATGGCAAAAACGGCGTGCGCCCTGCACATTCTGGTAGACAATGAAAAGCTGGCCAACGAGCTGCTGGCCAAGCTGAAGCGCGGCGTCAGCTTCGACACGCTGGCGCGCAAATACTCGAGCTGCCCGTCAAAACGCAACGGCGGCTCGCTGGGCGAATTCAACAAGGGCGCGATGGTGCCGGCGTTCGATAAAGCGGTGTTCAGCATCCCACTGCTCAAACCTTACGGCCCGGTCAAAACCCAGTTCGGTTACCACATCATCAAGGTGCTGTACCGCAACTGAGGGGGCCTGAGCCCCCTGCTGTGCATTACTGCGCGCCGGCGTCCGTCGCCGGCGCAGCCACCGCGGTGTCGGCCGGTTTGGCTTCTTCCGTCACCACCGCCGGCGCCGGCATCATGATGCCGTCATAGGTTTCCTGCAGCTGCTTCATGCTCATTTCCGGCTCGCCCTTCGGCTGCATCAGCACCAGCGTCGCCTCCTGAGAAAGCTGCAGCTTCAGCGCCTGATTCAGCGTCTCCAGCGTCAGGCTGGACAGGAACTCCTGACGCAGCTTCTGATACAGCTCCGGCGCGATATCCACCACCCCGCTCTGCTGCGAACGCAGGCGCTGGCTCATCAGCACGTCGGTATCGGTACGGGCGTAGGTCGCGAACAGCTTGCTCAGCTGATCGTTTTTCTGCGCCAGCAATGCATCGAATTCCTCTTTGGACAGGCCGTTGTCACGCACGTTGGCCAGCTCGCGGGCGATAAAGCCCAAGCTGCCGTTCAGGTTGTTGTTCGGCGTATCCAGATGGATGGCGCACTGCCCGCGCTGGTACTGCACGCGGCAGTCAAAGCCCAGATGCAGGTTTTTCTGGTCGCTTTTTTCCAGCGTCTGCTGGAGATGCCAGAACAGCGCCTCGCGAGCAAGATCGCCACGCCAGTAGCGGAGCAGGCTCTGCGAATCGCGAATCGGATGCCACGGCGAATCCCACATGATAGACAGCGTATCCTGCTTCACCTGCTCGCTGATCAGGCTTACCGGCTGCTGCGGCAGCGGCGTCAGCGTCGGCATCGGGGCCGGGGTTTCACGTTTGCCCTGCAGCGGCGAGAACGCCTTGTTGATCTGTTCGCCCAGGCTGCGGCTGTCCACCTTGCCGACCACGAACAGCGTCATGGCGTCCGGGGTATACCACTGTTGATAGAATTTCTTCAGCTGCTCGAGATTGACCGGGCGTTTCGCCGGCTGCGCCGGATCGTGCGCCAGCAGCGTCGAGCCTTTCAGGCGATAACGCCACCAGGCGTCTTTGGTATTGGGCGGGAAAGTGCCGACCGGATTGATGCTGGAATTCATCACCGCGTGCACCGTATGCTCGTCGATCGCCAGTTTGCCGGTGGTGTCCGCCAGCCAGGCCAGCGCTTCTTTCAGCAGGTCGGGCCGGTTGTTCGGCAGGCTGAGGTTATACATGGTGAAATCATACGAGATGATCGCCGGCGGCAGCGGCCGCTCGTTATCCACGCTCTGTTGCCACAGGGCGCGCAGCTGCGGCGCGGTAAAGCTTTCACTGCGCGTCAACGCCAGCCGCGGCAGCAGGTGGGCGAAACCGGTCTGCTGCGAAGACTCCACCAGAGAGCCGGTATTGACGATCAGCCGCAGTTCCACGCGGTCGCTCGGCCGCTGCGGCGTATCGAGAATCTGCCATGAAAACCCGTTGGCCAGCGCCCCCTGCTGCCAGGCAGGATCGGGTTGTAGTGCTTCAGCCTGCACGCTGCTACTGGCTGCAGCCAATAGCAGCCCACCAACTATAAGATGAATTCTGGTGCCCTGCATGTGAACCCCTACTTAATGACTATCCAATTTCTTATGCAAATGCGTGTATTCCATTCAATGGAATCATAAAAATACGCCCTGAGTTTCACAGTGGGGCGGAAAGCAGAAAGTGTACCATCGTGTTAGACCGCGCGCCTTTGCGGATGTCACTCATTAGAGTGAAAAATAATAGATTGCGGGGTTTTTAATGCAAAAAATCGTTACGAGGCAGGGAAAGAAGCTCACCGGCCGCGGATGCGGCCGGTGATTTACCGCCGAAATCAGGCGGAAGGCAGCGTTTTGTCCGCGCCGGCGTTTTTGTTGTTCAGCGTATCTTTCAGCTGTTTCTCATCCAGCTGATTACACCATTTGGCCACGACCACGGTCGCCACGCCATTGCCCACCAGGTTGGTCAGCGCGCGGGCTTCCGACATAAAGCGGTCGATGCCGAGGATCAGCGCCAGGCCGGCCAGCGGCAGATGGCCGACGGCGGAGATGGTGGCGGCCAACACGATAAAGCCGCTGCCGGTCACGCCCGCCGCCCCTTTGGAGGAAAGCAGCAACACCACCAGCAGGGTAATCTGATGCATGATATCCATGTGGGCGTTGGTCGCCTGAGCGATAAACACCGCGGCCATGGTCAGGTAGATAGAGGTGCCGTCCAGGTTGAAGGAGTATCCGGTCGGGATCACCAGACCCACCACCGATTTCTTGCAGCCCAACTTCTCCATTTTATCCAGCATGCGCGGCAGCGCGGATTCGGACGACGAGGTCCCCAGCACGATCAGCAGCTCTTCTTTGATGTAGTTGACGAATTTGAAGATGCTGAAGCCGTTGGCGCGGGCGATGCTACCCAACACCACCACCACGAACAGGATGCAGGTGATATAGAAACACACGATCAGCTGGCCGAGTTGCACCAGCGTGCCGACGCCGTATTTACCGATGGTAAACGCCATGGCGCCGAAGGCCCCCAGCGGCGCCAAGCGCATGATCATGTTGATGATGCCGAAAATCACCCGCGAGAAGCTATCGATCACGTTGTAGATAAGCTGCCCTTTGTCGCCCAGACGATGCAGGGCGAAGCCGAACAGCACCGCGAACAGCAGCACCTGCAGAATGTTGCCGCTGGCGAACGCGCCGATCACGCTGCCGGGAATGATGTCCAGCAGGAACGGGATGATGCCCTGCTGCTGCGCCTGCTCGGCATAGACCGCCACCGCTTTGGCGTCCAGCGTGCCGGGATCGACGTTCATGCCGGCGCCCGGTTGCACCAGGTTGACGATCACCAGGCCGATAATCAGCGCGATGGTGCTGACGATTTCAAAATACAGCAGCGCGATGGCGCCGGTGCGCCCTACCGCCTTCATGCTTTCCATGCCGGCGATGCCGGTCACCACGGTGCAGAAGATCACCGGCGCGATGATCATCTTGATCAATTTGACGAAGCCATCGCCCAGAGGTTTCATCTCTGCGCCGAGGTCAGGGTAGAAATGGCCAAGCAGGATACCCAGCGTGATCGCCGTCAGCACCTGAAAATAGAGGCTCTTAAAGATCGTTGTTTTCATATGAACATCCTATGGGGGGAAGACACGCACCAGGCAGCAGTCTAAAAATCCAGCCTGTTCATCGCTTGCGCGGAAAATAACACCCACTTAACAACATGGAAATAATTTGTTGCACCCACCGTGTGGGGTTGATGTGAATTTAAGAGCTGAAACGCGTCAGTCGGGGTGCAAAGCTGAAAATTGCGTAAGCCTTTGTTTGCACTAACTCAAAAGAGGTAGGTAAAGAATGGCGATTTTCGGACGAGGAAAAGTACCGGAAAGGTATCGCGACGCTCACGGCGCCGCGCGGCAAAACTCGGCTTCGAACGCTTCGCGCGGCAGCGGCCGGGCGAACAGGAATCCCTGCCCACTGCGAATGCCGTGCTGCAGCAGCCACTCGCGCTGTTCGGCGTTCTCCACGCCTTCGGCCATCACCGGCAACGCCAGCACTTCGGAGATCGAACTGACGATGCGCACCATCGCATCGTCGGCCGGCAGCCCCTGAATGAAACTGCGGTCGATCTTAATCAAATCGATTGGCAGGGATTTCAAGCGGTTGAGGTACTCCAGGCTGGAGTAGCCCATGCCGAAGTCGTCCAGCGCGATCGACAGCCCCAGGTCGTGCAGCTCGCGCAGCAGCGCCAAAGCGCGATCGAGATCGTCGATGCGTACCGTCTCAGTGATCTCCAGCAGCAGCTTGCGCGGATCGATCCGATACTGCGCCAGCAGGTTTTTCAGATGCGGGACGAACGCTTCATCCTGCATCTGAATACCGGAAACGTTAACTGCCAGCGGCAGCGCAATGCCGCGTTGCTGCCAATCCGCCAGGATGCGGCAAGACTCTTCCAGCACCCAGTTGCCGAGCGGCACGATCACGCCCAACTCTTCCGCGAGCGGGATCACGTCGGCCGGCAGGGTATAGCTGCCGTCATACTGCTGCCAACGCAGCAGCGCTTCGGCGCCGATCACCTCGTTGGACTGCATGTCGATCTGCGGCTGCAGGAACAGCGTGAAATGCCGCTGCTCGATGCCGTGCAGGATCTCGCTCTCCTGCGTCAGCCGCTTCTGCGTGCGTTCCGTCAGGCTGGGTTCGAAGAACAGGATCTGATTTTTTCCTTCGCGGTGCGCGGACATCATCGCCGAGGTGGCGCTGCGCAGCAGCTGTTCCGCACTCTCCCCCTGATTGAGGTAGTGCGCGATGCCGATGCTGGCGTTGGGCCGCAGCGCCAGGCCTTCCAGCGTCAACGGCGCGTTGATCTCCGCCATGATGCGCCGCGCCAGCTGCATGGCGTGAAACGGCCGCTCGATGCCCTTGGCCAGAATGGCGAATTCGGTATTGCTCAGCTGTGCCAGCACGCCGTTTTCGTCGATGCAGCCGCGCAGCTTCTTCGCCAGCGCCAACAGCAACGCTTCGCGCATCGCCGGGCTCATCACGCCCGAGGCCTCATGCAGCGTCTCGATGCCGATCACCAGCAGGTTAAAACGCTCGGGGCGCAGGCTGGAAGCGATATGCTGTTCCAGCAACGCGTTCAGCAACGCCGGGTTCGGCAGTTCGGTCACCGGATGGCGGGTGCTCAGGCGGCTCATGTCGGCATGCGCCTTGGCCAGCGTCTGTTGATTGCGGTTGTAGTTGCGCACCAGCAGGCCGAGCTCGTCGTCCTGGTGCAGCGCCGGCAGCATCAGCTGGTGATAGGGCGCTTCGTCCTGCGAGATATTCTCCAGCTCTTTGGCCATCGCGCGCAGCGGATGCACCATCAGCCGGTTCATGCACCAGGTGATGGCCACCGACAGGATCAGCGCCAGCAGCAGGTAGGTCGACAGCATGGTCGACAAAATGCTGAGGATAAACTGGTACATGCGGAACGAATCGGCCTGCAGCACCAGATAGGCCAGCGGCTGCTGGTTGGCCGGCACCCGCTCCAGCGAATAGAGCGGCACGGAAATTTGGATAGGCAGCTCAAACAGCCGGGCGATCAGCGTCGGCACCGGCCGCTCCGGCGGGAAATTGGCGTGCAGCGCCTGAAACTCGTTCGGCAAGACGATATCCGCCCGGCTGAGAATGCCGACCGGCAACAGCGTGTTCAGTACCCTTTTGGCTTCCGGCACGTCCATGCGCAGCACCGCTTCCGCCAGCGGCTGGCGCACGGAGTGGGCGATATTCTCCAGTTGCTGGGCGTAGTCATCCCTGCGCTGCTGCACAAAGTGGAATAACTGGATCACGATAAAGATGCAGATCGTAACCAGCGCCACACCGGACACTGTCGCCATCTGCTTAATCGTTAACGAACGCCTGACCCGCAAACCTGCTCTCCGTGAAATCGGGCTGAAACAAAAAAGGGGGCTGACTCTCACCCGCCCCCTCGAACCGGGCTGAGTATACTCGATCATCGGCTGTTTTTATCTGGCTATGCCGCAGGCAAAACCAAGAAAATCGCGGGTTTCAGTCTTTTCCTAAAGCGAACAAACGCGACCCGCACACAGGGTAACAAAACTCCCCGGCGTCCGACACTCCGAATCTTTCCCCCTTCCGGCTACTTGAAGTCGGCGTAAGGCGTCAGCGGCTGCGGCGGCAAATCGAGGTCCCCCTGCCAGCCGGCCAGGGAATAACGCAGATAAATCAACGCGTGGCTCGGCGTATAGTTCTTCGCCTGCTGAATATCGATGCCCGCGCCGAGCGTCCAGTGCGAACTGAGACGGCGTTCGACGATCGCCCGCAGGGTATAACCGACGCCGCTCGAGGCGCTGCCGTCCTCGACGGCGAACTTATCGGGCAGTGAATCCGGGATCAGGCCTTGCAGCGGATAACGGCGCTGGCTGTCGGTTTTGGAATGGGACAGCGAAACCGAACCGCCCAGCTCCCACGACCAGTTCTCGGTGCGCTGACGATAGTTGACAGGCAGCGACAGCGACAGATATTGCTGCGGGCTGTAATAGCCGCCCTGTCCCAGCGAATAGCCGCTCAAGTCTTTTTGGTAGTGCCACAGCATGGTATTGAGCCCAACGCTCAGGCGGCGATTGTCTTCGTTGATCACCTTGTAGTAATAGCCGGCCATCAACCGCTGCCGCTGGTTGTCCGCCACGTTCTTACCGGTGATCTGGTGCGCGCTGAGATCGGCCCACACGCCGTTCGCCTCGCCGCGATCGTAGCTGGCGCTCAGGCTGACGCCGGTGGCGCGCACGCCGCCCCAGGTAGTGCCGGTATTCGGATCCTTGGCGCCGCCAAACGCCAGCAGCGAGCTGGAGATCGGCCGCCGCGAGGCCGCCAGCGTCCAGCCGATGTGGTTCCAGTCGCCGCTGTAGGCCAGGCCGCCGCTCCAGTCGACCACCTCAAAGCCCATCGGCGTCGTGCCGATATCGGCGGCCCAGCGATCGTTTTTCCAACCGGCCGCCACGCTGGTGCCGGTGGTTTTCTGGTGTTCATCGCCGCGGCACCCTTGCGTGTGGCAGGTGCCGAAGGTTTCGTAGTATTTGCCGCTGCCGTCGGTCGAGAAGCGGCCGGCATCCAGCTGCACGGTGTCGGTGCGCAAGAAGGCGCGCCCGTCATACAGCGGCATATCCACCTGCAGCATGGTGTCGTGCGCGTTGAAGTCGGAGATGCCGCCGGTGCCGCTCGAGCGCCAGTAATCGTGATCGAGCGTGACGTTCACGTCTTGCTGTCGATACAGATCCGCCGCGTCGGAGCGGATGCCGCGTTTCAGCCAGTCGTCGCTCGGATTATTGCGCGTCAAATAGGTGTAGCCGTCATTATCCTGCGGCAGCGTCGGCGTGATGCCGCTGGCCACCATCGCCTGGCGGTAATCCTGCTGCGCCCGCTCAGGCTGTTGCTGAGCCCGTTCCAGCCGGGCGGCGTCACGATAAACAAGCGCCTTGGTCTGCCCGGCGGGCTCCGAAGCGGCCGCCGTTTTCAGCCGGCTGAAGAGCGCGTCGGCCTGCTGCGGGTCGCCGACCGCGCCCCAGGCGTTGGCGACCCGCCGTTGGCTGTTGAGCGAAGCGTCTTGCGGCTGCGGTTCGGTTTTCAGCCGCTGACGCGCCGCGTCCAGATCCCCCTGCGCCACATAGGCTTCGATCTCGCCCAGCTGCGCATCCGGGTTGTTCGGTTCACGCCGTTTCACCCGCTGATAGTCGTCCAGCGCCGCCGCATACTCCCCGCGCGCCAGCGCCCAGTCGGCGAGCAGCAAATCGATGCGCGTATCCGCCGGCTGCCGGCGCAGATAGGCTTCCGCCGCCGGTTCGTCACCGGCCGCCCGCAGCCGTTCGGCATGCTCGATTACCGCCTGCATTTTCAGCCGCTGCGCCAGTTCGCGCATGTTGTCGTTCCACTGCGCCGCCGGCAGCGTATTGAGCTGCGCCAGCGCCTGACGGTCACGATCGCTGCCGGAAAGATAGAGCGCATAGGCGTAGGTGAGCTGCGGATTGGCATGTTGGCGCAGCGCCAGCTGCCGGAACAGAGCGTCGGCCTGCTGCGGTTGCCCGGCCTGACGCAGCGCCTGCGCATAGCGATAGGTCAGCCAGACGTCGTCGGGATCCATCGGCTGAGCGCGGCGATAGATTTCCGCCGCCTGCTGCCACTGCTGCTGTGCCGCCAGCGCCTCCGCCTGCTGCTTCAACATATCGAGCCGCAGTCCGTCGAGGGTGCTGCGCAGCTTGGCCTGTTGGCTGCGCGGCAGGCCGTTGAGGTAGGCCAGCGCTTTTTCCGGCGACTGGCGTTGATAGAGATTCACCAGGCCGCGCAGCGCGCTGCCGTTGCCGGGATCGCGCCGCAGCGCCTGCTGGTAAAACCCTTCCGCCGCGGCGTCATCCTTGCTCGCCACCGCCACATCGCCCAGCCCGATAAACGCATCGCCGTCGCTGTCGTCGAGCTGGCGCGCCTGCTGGTATTTCTGCCGGGCCAGCGCGAGATTGCCGGCCTTCAGCGCCTTGTCGCCTTCGTCGATCGCCAGCCAGTAGCCGGTGCTCTTGATCAGGCTTTGCCACTTGCCGCTGTCGTAGCCGTTCTTGTCGGCGGCCAGCGCCTGGCGGAACAGTTTCAGCGCCTGCGGGCGGTTGCCGGCGCGCGAGTAGGCCTGGCCAAGTGCGCCCAGCACCTCGGCGTCGTTCGGCGTCGCCGCCAACGCCTTTTGCAACTCCGGAATGGCCGCCCGGCTGCCGCCTTTATCCACCTGTGCCAGGCCGCGTACCCGTGCCTGATACGCCGGATCGGCTAACAGTTTCTGCTGTCTGGCCAGCTCTTCGCGGGCGCTGGTCGCCTGATCGCCGGTGTCGAAGACGCCGAGGAAGCGGTTGAGCGCCGCCACGCTTTGCGCGCTGACCGGCATCGCTTTGACCTTGTCCAGCCACAGATCGGCGGCATCGCCGCGCCCGGCCGGATCGGCGGCAATCTTCTGCAGCAGCTCATAGGCCTGCGCGTCCTGGTTCTGACTGAACAGCATGCGCGCCAGCGACATACGCAGCGCCACGTTGCCGGAATATTGCTGATCCAGCGCCTGCAGCTGCTTTAACGCCTTCGCCTCCTGCCCCGGCAAACGCGCCACCAGCCGCCAGTATTCTACCGCCAGATCGAGCGTCGGCGGCTCGCCGTGAAACAGCGCATCGTACTGCGCCTTGGCTTCCGGCAACCGGCCGGCGGTCGCCATCAGGCGCGCCTGCTGCAGCTTTTGCCGGGTTTCCGGCTGGGTCAGCAGCATGTTCATTTGCGCCTGGCGATAGGCGCTGGACTGCGGCGCGAGGGTCTTGAGCTTGTCCAACTGCTGCTGCGCCAGCGCCATATTGCCCTGCCGCAGCGCCAAACGCATGCGCGCGGCGATCACGTCCGGGTTGTTCGGATCCATCAGCTCGAGCCGGTACAGCGACTGGCGCACCAGATCGTCCTTGTTGCCGGCCTCGCCAATGCGCACCTGTTCCAGCAGCCACTGTTCCGGGGCCACGGCCTCCGCAGCGCGCGCCTGCGGCAGCATCGCCAGGCTCAGCGGAATCAAATTCAGCCAGTTTATTTTGAAGTTGTGCATTGGCCGTCCCACGAGGGTTGCAATTCACCCTGACGATTAAAGCGATAGCGTTGTTGATCCCACCCCTGGCCGAACAGCGTCAGCGAGGCGCTGAAATAGGCGTCGTCACCCGGCGGGTGTTCACCGATCCGTTGCCGCTGCACCGCCAGCGCTTCAGCCTGCGTCGCCAGCATCGGCAGCATAGAAGCGGAGAAACCGACCGGGCCGTCGCCGGTGGTTTTGCCGCTGGCGGTATCGGTTTTCTCCGGCGGCACGCCCTGGCTGGCGGTGAGCTGCGCCATCGGCTGGAAGCGTTTGAGCAGCGCCGCCTTGTGTTCATCGTCGTCCGCCAGCATGCCGGCCCACAGATAGACCCGAATGGCGTCGTAGCTGCCGACGTTCGGCTTGACGGTGTCCGGCTGCCAGCCGGCGCCGACCCGCCATACCACCCAGTCCGGCGAGAAGCCGTGCGGCGCGGTCTCCAGCCACAGCCGCTGATTGATCTCGCGCATCGCGCGCCACGGGCCGTTCAGCGCCGCAAAACGCGCCAGCAGCTGCGGCGGCAGGTAGCTGGGGTTCAGCCGCCAGCGATCTTCCGCCACGAACCCGACTTTGCCCGGCAACAGCATCAGCCCCAGGCCGGGAATGTCGGCCACTTCCTCGCGGCCGATGCGCTGCAACAGCAGCGTCCCCAGGGTTTGATAACGCCGGCTTTTCCACAGGCGGCCGGCTTCGAGCAGGTTATAAGCGATCCACAGGTCGGCGTCCGACGCCGAGTTGGCGTCCAGCACCTTCCACTGCTTGTCGTCGCCCTCGCCCCACAGCCAGGCGGGTAAACGGGCGCTGAGATCGCCCGCCGCCAGGTTGTTCTCCGTCCAGGTCAACAGCTGGTCGAAGGTCGGCCGGTCATTGGCCACCAGGGCGAAGAACAGGCCGTAACTTTGCCCCTCCGACGTGGTGATTTTGTTTGGGCTGCTCGGATCGATCACCCGCCCCTGCGGGCTGATGTAGAACTGCTTGTACTGTTGCCAGCCCGGCCACTCGCAGGCCGCGGCGGCGCTGAAGGCGCACAGCAGCAGCATGCCGAGCGACAGGCGTTGCAGCATCGCGCTCACCGCCGTCAATCCCGATCTTCAGGCGCCAGACGCCGCCGGCTGAAGGCCTTCAGGCCACGCCACAGCATCAGCCCCAGGATCACCACCAGCACCACCGCGAGCACCGCCAGCAGAACAGGATGGGTGGAAAGCGCATACCACAGCCGCTCCCACCACGGCAGGTGGCCGACATAGTAAACATCGCCGACGCGCAAGCTGTTGACCCCCGATTCGCGGATCACCGCCACCGAGCCGAACACCGCGGCGCGCTTGCCGCTGTCCAGCAGGGCATTGTTCAGCAACTCATAGCCGCGCGGGCTGTCCGCCAGCAGCGCCACGATGCTGCGCTGATCGTTGAACGGCGATTGCACGCCGATGATCGCCGACATCGCCCCCTCGGAACTGACAGTGGTCTTGCTGTCCGGTTTGGCGTCTTCCGCCAGCAATTCCGCGCTCGGCAACGGCGGTTGGCGCGTCGGCTGCTTCACCCAGCTTTGCGTGGCGTCCACCAGCAGGCTGATTTTCTTGTCGTCGCGCAGCGCCGGCGGAATGGTGCCGACCATCAGGATATCGTCGTCACGATCCTTGGCCTGCGACCAGTCATCGCTCAGCGTAAAGGCCAGCGCCGGGTAGCCGGTTTGCGCGCCGATCACGCCGAGCGCGTTCAGCAGCGCGCTGACCTGCGCCGGCTGCGGTTTCTGGTTCACCAACACCAGCGTTTGCGACAGATCCGCCAGGCGGCTGAACGGGAAGCCGGCGTTGGCGAAGGCGCGCAAGTCCGGCATCGCCATAAAGTGGCGATAGCCGGAGAAATCGATGGTGGACGCGCCGTCGATCACCGCGTGGTTTTGCGTGAAGGAGTAGGTTTCGCAGCGCCCTTCCGCGCCGCTGGCCAGCAGCGTGGTGTAGTCAAAGTCAAAGCGCAGCTGGTTGGTGGCCCCGAGCCGCAGCGCCGGAATGCTGACGTTCTTGTCGGAATCGAGCAGCCCCTGCGTGAGCGGCAGGCGCAGCAGCTGCGCCCCCTGCTCGTGTTCCGGCACCAGCGAGTAGGCCTGTACGAACTGGTTGTTCAGGCTGACGCTCAGCCGCGAACCGTCCTGAATGCGCGGCGCGGTATAGCGGTATTTCAGGTGCATGTCGATGCCGGTGCTGCGGATCAGGAACAGGTCCGGCGGCAGGTTCATGGTCAGCGAAATCGGGCCGGGCTCGATGCCGCTGGTTTGCAACTGTTCGGCATATTGCTGCAGCTCGGCGAAGGTCATCGGCCGATCGGTGCGCACCCAGTTCGGCGCGTCGTAAGGCTGGCGCGGCGCGAGCTGTTCCACCTTGTCCACCGTCACGTTCTGGCCGCGGAACAGGATGTTACCCTGCGCGATGCCTTTCACCGCGGTGATCAAATCGTTGTCGTCACGCCCCTGAATCAGCAGCAGTTTGACGTACGGATTGTCGGGGTGGCTGATCATCTCCACCGTCGGGCCGTTGACCGCCGGATAATCGCGCAGGAAATCCGGGCGCTGCTGGTTGGTGGCAAACACCACCGCGTGCTGCGTCGGCAGCGCGTTATACAGCGTCGGGAAGGATTGCCCGCGCCACTGCGCCTTGCTGCCGAACCACGAGGCCAGAATGCCCGCCGCGCGCTGCTGGGCCAGATCCGGCTGGCCGGCGAACACCATCGGCAGCGTCAGCGGCCGATTGTCGCGGCTGTCGAAGAACGGCTCAGGGAAGTGCGACAGCTCGTTTTTCACCGGCAGCGTCTGGAAGCGCAGCTTCAGCGCGCTGGATTTACCGACGTCGAGCCACAGCGAGGTGCTGGCCGGGTTTTCGCAGATGTTCTGATAATGGCCGACGAACACCAGCCTGACGCGGTTAAAATCGGTGATATAGCGCGGATCGATCGCCATCTTGATGCGATTGGGCTTGCCCAGCTGCTCCTTGGCGATCGTGGTCACGCCCATCAGCTCGTCGTTCAGGTAGACCTTGACGTGCGACTCGACCGGGATCAGCGCCGGCGACGGCGTAAATTCCATATCGAGCATCGCCTGCGAGACCACCTCATCGCTGCGCACGCCGAATTCGATCTGCCCGTCCGGCCGCGTGCCGCGCAGAACAAAGGTGCCCGGCGGCGGCGCTATCTGCGCAAACGGCAGCGACACGTCGCGCACCGGCGCATTCGGATCCTGCGGCGCGGCGGCCGGCGGTGGCGCGGTCGCCGTATCGGCCGCCGCGGCGATCGGCGGCTGGGCCGCCACGGTCGGCGCGGTGGCGGTTTCGGCCTGCGACAGGGTACTGATGCCTAAGGCCAGAGCAGTTAACCAGGTTATTTTTCTCGTCATCGTATCATCATCAATGTTGGAGCCTGTTCACCGGGCGAGTGAGCGGGCGGTTGAACTCGCAGCTAACCCACTGTTTCTTGTTGACCCAAAGTCGGATCCCTGCCGACGCCGCGCGGAATAAACGACACGACCCAGGCGGTCAGCGACGTGACCCCGACCAGCAGACCGCGCACCAGCGGCGGCGCGTAGTCCGCCATGCGCACATAGCCCCGGAAGCCCAGCGCCAGCACGTCGCGCAGGCTTTCGATCGGCCGGTCTTCAGGGAACCCGTCCTGCCACAGCGCCCAGGTATCGGCGCGGGCGAAGGTGCACTGAATAAAATCGATGTGTTCGCGGGTGGAGAGACTGACCAGACGTACCCCCACCTTGTTGCCGAAGGCGCGCGTCACCACGCAGGGGAAGCTGTACTCCTGCTGGCCGCGTTTGAGCAGCAGCGAGGCCTTGTCGCCGTCTTTCAACGCATTTTCCACTCGCATCTCGATGCCCACGCCGCCATCGGAATAATCGCGCAGCGTGCAGGGGTAGAGGTGGCCGTCGGCACGCGCGATCGCCGCCGGCATGGCGATCTCCACGCGGTGCGCCTGACGCACCTGTTTGGCTTCCACCGCCACCGCCACCGCGCCGCCGAGAATGGTCATGTTGTACAGCACCCACACCAGGCTGATGATCACCGTCATCACCTCGTCCGTCGGGCCATAGGCCAGCCGCCAGGCGCCGAACGCCAGCCCCGCCAGGTTAAGAACCACCAGGAACATGTAAGGCCGGGTGATCACCCAGTCGACGTGCTCCTCCTCCACCAGCCCGCCCTTGGCGGTCACGTTGAATTTGCCCTTGTGCGGATTGAACAGCGCCACCGTCGTCGGCCGCGCGATATACCAGGCCAGCACCGTTTCATAGATTTCGCTCCAGAACGAATGGCGGTATTTCCCCTGGATACGCGAGTTGGTCAGGCTGGCGTGGATCATGTGCGGCAGCACATAAAGCGCGATCGCCAGCGCCGGCGCGAAGATGATGTAGGCATGCAACAGCAAAAACGCCAGCGGCGCAGTGAGGAAGATCAGCCGCGGGATGCCCGACAGGAAGTGCAGCATGGCGTTGGCGTAGCACAGGCGCTGCGCCAGTTTCAGCCCCTTGCCCAGCAACGGGTTGTCGAGTCGGAAGATCTGCACCATGCCGCGCGCCCAGCGAATGCGCTGGCCGATGTGCGCCGACAGGCTTTCGGTCGCCAGCCCGGCGGCCTGCGGAATGCGGATATAGGCCGAGGTATGCCCGCGCCGGTGCAAACGCAGCGAGGTATGGGCGTCTTCGGTGACGGTTTCCACCGCGATGCCGCCGATTTCGTCCAGCGCGCTGCGGCGCAGGATGGCGCAAGAGCCGCAGAAGAAGGTCGCGTCCCACATGTCGTTGCCGTCCTGCACCAGCCCGTAGAACAAGGTGCCCTCGTTGGGCGTCTGGCGGAAGCGGCCAAGGTTGCGCTCGAACGGATCCGGCGAGAAGAAGTGGTGCGGGGTCTGCAGCATCGCCAGCTTTTTGTCTTTGAAGAACCAGCCCATGGTCAGCTGCAGGAAAGAGCGCGTCGGCACGTGGTCGCAGTCGAAAATCGCCACGAACTCGCCGGTGGCCTGCTTGAGCGCATTGTTGATGTTGCCGGCCTTGGCGTGTTCGTGAGTCGGCCGGGCGATGTATTTCACCCCCACTTCGGCGGCGAACGCCCGGAATTCGGGACGGTTGCCGTCGTCGAGGATATAGATGTTCACTTTCTCTTTCGGCCAGTCGATGCCCAACGCCGCATAGAGGGTGGGCTTCACCACCCCGAGATCTTCGTTGTAGGTCGGCACCATCAGATCGATGGTCGGCCAGGTCGCGCTGTCTTCGGGCAACGGCACCGGCTGGCGGTTAAGCGGCCAGATGGTCTGGAAATAGCCCAGCACCAGCACCACCCAGGCGTAGGTTTCCGCCACCAGCAACAGCAGGCCGCACACCAGGCTGAGCGGGTCGTCCCAGTTCAGCGTGGCGGTATAGCGCCACCACAGGTAACGACAGGAAACGGTCAACGACAGCACGATCAGCATCAACGCAGGCAAGCGCCCCGGCACCCGGCGCACCACCATCGCGATCCCCCACAGCAGCACGACGAACACGAACTGCGCCGACAGATCGAACGGTTGCGAGATGCACAGCATGGCGAGGATCGCCGCCAACACGCCGACCAGAATAAACAGCGCGCGCCGCAATCCGCGGTTCATGCGGCCGAGGCGCTCTACCGAACGCTGTTCCACGCCGGCGTTTTTCAGCCGTTGCGGCAGGCTCTGCAGCCAATCGGCATAGCGCTGCTGCAGCCGCCGCCAACCGGCGAAATAGTCGCGCTGCACCGGCGCGCGGCCGCTGCGGAACAGCAGCAGCCACAGACCCTGCAGCAAATAGCGCAGCGCATCCGCCGGGCGGGGGCGTTCGGCGGACAGATGCGGGAACCAGTAAGCGCGGCCGACGCGCACGCGCTGCCAGGCCGGTGACTCGAAGCGCAGCAGCATCCACCCCAGCGCCACCAGCAGCGTGGCGAAAAAGGCGGTCAGCGCCGACGCGCCGTTGCGGCGATAGCCGCGGTAGCGCGCCTGCACCGCCTGACGCACCGGCGGCACCAGCAGCAGGCTCAGCACCCGGCTCATGGCGCAACGCCCCGTTTGAGGTTGATCAGGCACCAGTTGGCCAGCGTCAGCACTTCATCCGCCGCCAGGCTCTCGGGGCGATACTCGCCCAACGGCTGTTTGACCGCCAGCGCTTCCGCCAACGCTTCGTCGCGATGGATCACCACCGGCAGCAGGCCGCTCAGGGTTTGCAGCCACAGCTGATGCAGATCCTGCTGCAGCTGGCTGGCGGAGGAGTAGTGATTGATCAGGAAACGGCAGTCATTCGGCAGCGTCTGTTGATGGAGCCGCACCTGACAGTTGGCGTCGGGGTTCAACAGCACGAACACGCTGTCGGCAAGCTGCAGCGCCTGCTGCGCCAGCACGCCGTCCCCGACCGGGACATCCAGCAGGATCCAGCGCTGCGGATCGCCGGCGATCAGTTGGCGCAGGTTGTCGCGCCAGCGTTCCGGCTGTTGACGACACTGGCGCTGCACTTCCAGCCGTTCCGCCCCATTCAGGCGGCCAAAAGGCAGAAAGTCGAGGTTTTCACAATAACGCAGCGCGCCTTCTTGCCAAGCGCCGCCATCCTGCTCCGCGCGGGCCCAGCCGCGCGCCAGCTCGAACGGCGTGTTGAAATGCAAGCGCAGCAGATTATCCGGCGTGAAGTCGATCGCCAGCACCGACTCGCCCAGCTGCTGCAACGCCCAGGCGAGCGCCGCCGTGACCGAGGTCGTCCCCATTCCACCCCGCAACCCTTGCAGCGCGAGCACCGGCATAGATCAGTGGCTCCCCGTGGTCTGCGCCAATTCGGCCAACAGTGGCCAGCGCGTCATCATTTGCGTTAACCGCTCCTGCCGCGAAATATCGACATAGCGTAATTTCGGCAATGAAAAAGCCTGGCTGAGCGCCAGTAGGTCATCCTGGCTCTCCCCAGGTGCCGCTGCAAGAAAATGGGTGGGTGCGTTATTCATTCTTCCGCCTTGGCGAAAATAGGCTATGTTAATTAACTATAGCAACGATACAAAAAGAGATAGGCAATAAGATGATTCTCAACAAATATTGTTGAATAGCGTCGGAGATTTATTATTGCCAGCGTAAAAATGGCTATCTTTAAATATAAACGCCTTTAGTCGGCTTTCAACGAAAGTAGAACACATCCTATGGCGCACTCTTTTTCTCTAGGCATTCGGCAGATTTGGGAAGAGCTGTCGGTGATGCAGGCCCCCGGGCTTTATTGGATCAATATCGACAGGCAAAGCGACGCCGCGCTGCTGTGCCGCCAGGTCATCGCCGCTCAACCGGCTACCCACAAAGTCGCCCTGATCTGCAGCGGAGACAAACCCGAACGCCTGCTGGCCGAGCTGGCTGCGCCCGCGTTGCAGAAGCTGCCGCTGTATCAATTACCGGAGAAAAAAGCCGCGCTGACACAGTTGAACGACGATCTGATGCGCGCCCTGCGGCCGCAAAATCGCTTACTTATCCTGCTGGCCCACGCCAGCCTGTGGCAAACCTTCACCACCGAAGAGTTGCGCGAGTGGACGCGCACCCTCACCGCCTGGCTGCGGCGGCAGGGCTGTACGCTGTTGATCCTCAGCCACGGCGGCGGCATCAATAAGCTCAAAGGGCAGCTCAGCGCACAGCACCGCATCCTGAACGGCCTGTCCAGCCTGCAATGGCAGCAGGACAGCGCGCAATACCTGGTGAACTGGTGGAGCACCGAAAACGGCATCAACGCCAATCAGCTGCTGACCTTGTATGCGGCGGAAGGCGGCTGGCAGGGCGAGGATGAAAATAGCCAACCCTCCCCCACCGCCTTGCGCAGCGACGAAAGCCAGTATCTGGCCGAGCGCAGCATCCTCGAAGGCGCGCCGCCGCTGTCCGCCAACTGGCAGCTGCTGGAGAGCAACGACGAACTGGCGCAGCACGGCATGCTGAGACTCTCGGCGACGTTGATTTTCGCGTTGTATCAAAGCGACCAAATCGATCATCTGGCGCACCAGATCCACACCCTGCGCCGCAGCCGCGGCAACGGCCTGAAAATCGCGGTGCGCGAGATGAGCGCCAGCCTGCGCTACAGCGACGAACGGCTGCTGCTGGCCTGCGGCGCCAACCTGATCGTGCCGCACGTCGCGCCGCTGTCGCGTTTTCTGACCATGCTCGAGGGCATCCAGGGGCAACGCTTCTCACGGCATGTGCCCGCCGACATCGATGCGCTGCTGGCCGGGCTGCGTCCGCTGCAGCTCAAAGGCTACATGCGGCCGGAAGCGTTCAGCCAAGCGGTGCTGTCGCTGATGGGCAACACGCTGCTGCCCGAGGATGGCAAAGGCGTGATGGTGGCGCTGCGCCCGGCCACCGGTCTGCGCGCCGAACAGGCGATGACCCTGTGCCACCTGCGGCGGTTCGGCGACGTGATGACCGTGGTGCAGGGGCGGCTGGTGCTGTTCCTTTCCACCTGCCGCATCAACGATCTGGATACCGCGCTGAAGTTCATCTTCCGCCTGCCGGTGGATGAAGCCTTCAGCAACCGGGTGGTGTGGCACCAGGACGTCGATATCATTTCGGAAATCAAACGCATGGCCCAGGGGCGCTGGCAGATTTCGGCCACCGGCACCGCGGGCGCCGCGCCGCGCCCTCCCGTGGCGGCGGCCGAGGTGCCCGCGGAACGACGGCAGCCGGTCGCCTTCACGCTGCCGCTCGGCCCGCAGGAGGAACCGCATGCTGAACCTTAACGACATCGTGCAACTGATCCTGCTGTGCGCGCTGATCTTCATTCCGCTGGGCTACGCCTTTCACCGGCGTTTTCCGCATTTGCGTCAATACTGGCAAAACCTGTTGTTATCGCCGCGCTATTTGAAATCCGCCGGTTTATGGGTGCGCACAGGCTCCTCCTCCCAGATTAAACGTAAGAAGCAGCCATGAATCGAAACTCGAATACGCAATCCGATAACGCTCTGTGGCGCTACTGGCGCGGACTGGGCGGCTGGAACCTCTACTTTCTGGCGAAATTCGCCCTGCTGTGGTTCGGCTACCTGAATTTCCACGCATTGCCGAACCTGGTGTTCATGGCGTTTCTGCTGATGCCGATCCCTTCGCAACGCCTGCATCGCTGGCGCCATTACCTCGCCATCCCGATCGGCATCGCCTTGTTCTACCACGACACCTGGCTGCCGGGCATCAACAGCATCCTCAGCCAGGGCTCACAGCTGGCCGGCTTCAGCGCCCAGTATCTGCTGGAGCTGGTAAGCCGCTTTATCAACTGGCAGATGATCGGCGCGGCCTTCGTGTTGCTTATCGCCTACTTGTTCGTCGCACAGTGGGTGCGCGTCACGGTGTTCACCGTGGCGGCGCTGGCGTGGCTCAATATCGTCAACATCGCCGGGCCGGCGGTCTCACTGCTGCCCGCTACCTCCACAGCCTCGGCCGGCGGCGCCAATACGCCGGCCACGTCGGCGCCGGCGGCGGGGGACGCTGCGCCGGCAGACAGCCTGCCGCCGACCAGCGCCAACCTGACGGCCTATCTGAACCAGTTCTACGAGCGGGAAAAGGGCCGCGCCACCGCGTTCCCGGCCACTTTGCCCGCCGACGCCCAACCGTTCGATCTGCTGGTGATCAACATCTGTTCGCTGGCCTGGGCCGATATGGAGGCGGTCAACCTGCAGAATCACCCGCTGTGGTCGAAGATGGACATCATGTTCGACAGCTTCAACTCGGCCACCGCCTACAGCGGCCCGGCCTCCATACGGTTGCTGCGCGCCAGCTGCGGCCAGCTTTCGCATCACGATCTGTATCAACCGGTGAACCAGCAGTGTTACCTGTTCGACAACCTGGCGAAACTCGGCTTCAAGGAACAGCTGATGCTCGATCACTCCGGGGTGTTCGGCAACTATCTGAAAGAGCTGCGTGAACAGGGCGACATGCAGGCGCCGCTGATGTCGCAGGCCGGCGTCGGCAACCAGCTGACGTCGTTCGACGGCGAACCGATTTACAACGATCTCGAATTGCTGACCCGCTGGCTGGATCAGCAGCAAAAAGGCGGTGACGGCCGCACCGCCACCTTCTTCAACGTCATCCCGCTGCACGACGGCAACCGCTTCGTCGGCTCCAACAAAAGCGCCGACTACCAGCCACGCGCGCAGAAGCTGTTCGATCAGTTGAACACTTTCCTCGATCAGCTGGAAAAATCCGGCCGCAAAGTGGTGGTGGTGATCGTGCCGGAACACGGCGCGGCGTTGGTGGGCGACAAGATGCAGATGTCCGGCCTGCGCGACATCCCGAGCCCGAACATCACCCATACGCCGGTCGGCATCAAACTGGTGGGCATGAAGGCGCCGCATCAGGGCAGCCCTCTGCAAATCAAAACGCCGAGCAGCTATCTGGCGCTGTCTGAACTGGTGTCGCGCCTGGTGGACGGCAAGGTCTTCAGCGAATCCAGCGTCGATTGGCAGACACTGACGCAGGGGCTGCCGCAGACCCCGGTCATCTCTGAAAACGACAACGCCATCGTGATGCAATATCAGGGGAAACCTTACATTCGTCTGAACGGCGGCGACTGGGTGCCTTATCCGCAATAAGCGGGGCCTCATCAACCTAAAGCGCGCCGCTGGCGCGCTTTTTTATTAGGGTTTTTATAATAGATATAGCGAAGCTTATCGCCCAACCTCACGTTATTAATAACAATTCGTTAAATTCAATTATTCGACAACCATTGACATACGAAGATTCTTAGAAAAATAACTCTTATCAGGATTTAATTAGGGAGGTAATTAAAATGGCGGGCTGTGGTAGCTTTCTAATTACTAACTCTTTGATTGAGTAATAAAAAACGCCGGCGTGATGCCGGCGTGAATTTAAGCGATGACGTTCGACGCTTTACGCCCCCGGATGTTCGTCCTGATCGACCGCAAAGCAGGCCACCATCTGCTCACCGTACTGTTTGAGCTGCGGCTGCAGCTGCACGCAGGTGCCGAAAGCGCGGCGGCAGCGGGCATTGAACGCACAGCCCGGCGGCGGATTCATCGGGCTGGGCAGTTCGCCGGTCAGCTTGATACGCTCGCGGCGCATATCCGGGTTCAGCCGTGGCGTCGCCGACAGCAGCGCCTGGGTGTACGGATGACGCGGGTTGTTGAAGATCGCCTCTTTGCTGCCCTTTTCCACGCAGCGGCCGAGGTACATCACCATCACCTCGTCGGCGATGTGTTCCACCACCGACAGATCGTGCGAGATGAACACATAGGACAGCCCCAGCTCCTGCTGCAGATCCATCATCAGGTTCAGCACCTGCGCGCGCACCGACACGTCCAATGCCGACACCGGTTCATCGGCGATCACCACGTCCGGATTCAACATCAGCCCGCGGGCGATGGCGATACGCTGGCGCTGGCCGCCGGAGAACATGTGCGGGTAGCGGTCGTAATGCTCGGTCTTCAGGCCGACCTTTGCCATCATCTCCAGCGCTTTTTCCCGCCGTTCGGCGGCGCTGAACGACGTGTTGATCAACAGCGGCTCCTCGAGGATCTGCCCGACCTTCTTGCGGGGGTTGAGCGATCCGTAAGGATTCTGGAACACGATTTGGATCTTCTGCCGCCGCAGCTTCTCGGCCGAGACGTCCGGCTTCAACAGATCCTGCCCCTGGTAATACAACTCGCCGCCGGTCGGCACTTCAATCATCGTCAGCAGGCGGCCGAGCGTTGATTTGCCGCAGCCCGACTCACCGACCACCGCCAGCGTTTTCCCGCGCTCCAGGGTGAAGGACACGCCGTCAAGCGCCTTGACCAGCCGCTCCGGCGCGAACAGGCCCTTTTTCACCGGGTAATGCTTCTTCAGGTCAATCGCCTGCAGTAAAGGTTGATTCTGGCTCATACGGTCGGCCTCCCCGCATCATCCAGCGGTGTGTGACATTTAACCTGACGGCCGGGAATGCTGCGCAGTTCCGGCTCCTCGTTACGGCAGCGCTCGTTGGCGTACGGACAACGCGGGTTGAGCAGGCAACCGGTCGGGCGATCGTATTTGCCCGGCACCACGCCCGGCAGCGAAGCCAGCCGCGCCTTGTCGGCGGCGAACTCCGGCAGCGCGCGCAGCAGCGCCTGAGTGTACGGGTGGCGCGGCGCGCGGAAAATCTCCGCCGCCTTGCCGGATTCCACCACCTGGCCGGCGTACATCACGATGATGTGATGCGCCGCTTCCGCCACCAGCGCCAGATCGTGAGTGATCAGCAGCAGCGCCATGTTTTCGCGCTGTTGCAGGTCCAGCAGCAGTTCGATGATCTGCGCCTGGATAGTCACGTCGAGCGCGGTCGTCGGCTCGTCGGCGATCAGCAGCTTCGGCCGACAGGCGATGGCCATGGCGATCATCACGCGCTGGCTCATGCCGCCGGAAAGCTGGTGCGGGTATACGTCCAGCCGCGAAGCCGGATCGGGAATGCCCACCTGGGTCAGCAGGTCGATAGCGCGCTGGCGGCGAGTGCGGCGATTGCCGCCCTGATGCACCTTCAGCGCCTCCATGATTTGGTAACCGACGGTATAGCACGGGTTCAGGCTGGTCATCGGATCCTGGAAGATCATCGCCACTTCGGAGCCCACCAGTTGGCGGCGCTCTTTTTCAGAGATCTTGCGCAGATCCTGGCCGTTGAACTCCAGCTTGTCGGCCATCACCTTGCCGGGGAAATCGATCAGGCCCATGATCGCCAGCGAGCTGACGGATTTGCCGGAGCCGGATTCACCGACGATGCCGACCACCTGACCTTGCTCCACGCTGTAACTGATGCGGTCTACCGCGCGGAACGGGGTACCTTCGTCACCGAAGTGCACCGAAAGCTTGTCTACATTCAATAACGCCATCTCTCTCGTCCTCTGTTACTGCTTGAGTTTGGGGTCGAGAGCGTCACGCAAACCGTCCCCCATCAGGTTGAATGCCAACACCGTCAGCAGGATCGCCAAGCCGGGGAAGGTCACCACCCACCAGGCGCTTTGCGCGAACTGCAGCACGTCGGAGAGCATGGTGCCCCACTCCGGCGTCGGCGGCTGCGCGCCCATGCCCAGAAAGCCGAGAGCGGCCATATCCAGAATGGCGTTCGAGAAACCGAGAGAAGCCTGCACGATCAAAGGCGCCAGGCAGTTAGGCAGAATATTGACGAACATCTGGCGCAGCGCGCCGGCGCCCGCCACCCGCGAAGCGGTGACGTAGTCGCGGTTGACCTCCACCAGCACCGCCGCGCGCGTCAGACGCACATAGTGCGGCAGGGCGACGAAGGTCAGCGCCAGCGAAGCGTTGACGATCGACGGCCCGAATACCGCCACCAGCACCAGCGCCAGCAGCAGGCTCGGCAGAGCCAGCATGATGTCGACGACGCGCATGATAATCGCGTCCACCACGCCGCCGAAGTAACCGGCCAGCAGGCCGAATATCACGCCCATGATCAGCGACAGCACCACCACCAGGCAGCCGACCAACAGCGACAGCCGTGCGCCGTACATCAGGCGCGACAGCACGTCGCGGCCCACGTCGTCGGTGCCGAGGATATATTGCCAGCTGCCGCCTTCTTGCCACACCGGCGGCTTGAGCAGCGCGTCGCGGAACTGGTCCGCCGGCGCATGCGGCGCCAGCACGCCGGCGCCGAGCGCTATCACCAGCATCAAAACGATATACACCAGGCCGACTACGGCCCCTTTATTGCGCTTGAAATAGTGCCAAAACTCCTGAAACGGGGTCATCGGCTTCGGCGCACCTTTAACTGCAGACTCAGTGATTTGAGACATGAGAGCGCCCCTTATTTCTTGTGGCGAATACGCGGGTTGACCACGCCGTAGAGCACGTCTACCAGCAGGTTAACCAGAATGATCATACAGGCGACCAGCAACACCCCGCCCTGCACCACCGGGTAATCGCGGCGCTGCAGCGCGTCGATCAGCCAGCGGCCCAGCCCCGGCCAGGAGAAGATGGTTTCGGTCAGAATGGCGCCGGCCAGCATGGTGCCGACCTGCAGCCCGATCACCGTCACCACCGGCAGCAGCGCGTTGCGCAGCGCGTGGACGACGATCACTCGCATGCGGCTCACGCCCTTGGCGCGCGCGGTGCGGATGTAGTCTTCACCCAACACTTCAAGCATCGAGGAACGGGTCATGCGCACGATCACCGCCAGCGGGATGGTGCCCAGTACGATGGCCGGCAGGATCATGTGCATCACCGCGTCGACGAAGTCGCCCGGCTCGCCCCAGATCAGGGTGTCTATCAGCATGAAGCCGGTCAGCGGCTGGCTGTCGTCGAGGAATACCGTGTCGCTGATGCGCCCCGACACCGGCGTCAGGTTAAGCTGCACCGACACCAGCATGATCAGCATCATGCCCCACCAGAAAATCGGCATCGAATAGCCGGTCAGCGAGATGCCCACCGCGGTGTGGTCGAAGATCGAGCCGCGTTTGACCGCCGCCAGCACCCCGACCGGAATGCCTACCAGCACCGCGAAGATCATCGCGCAAATGCCCAGCTCCAGCGTAGCCTGAAAGCGCGGAACGAACTCGCTCCAGACGGAGATGCGGCTTTTAAGCGAGGTGCCCAGATCGCCGTGCAGCACGTTGGACACGTAGGAGAAATATTGTTGATAGAGCGGCTTGTCCAGCCCCATTTCCGCCATCAGCTGCGCGTGGCGCTCGGCGGAGATACCGCGTTCCCCGGCCATGATGGTCACCGGGTCGCCGGGGATCATATGGACGAATGCAAAAGTCAGCAATGTAATGCCGATAAACGTTGGGATAACTAACCCCAAACGTCGGAGTATGAACTGCAACATATCCCGAACTCTCTGTATCAATGCCCGGCAGCTCATCGTCCGCCAGGCTTATTAACGCTCACATGCCTTTGAACGATTCGACGGCCATACGCCGGAGACTGGTCAGCAGGGGCGCAAACCTGTTGCGCCCCTGCAAGTCCATTCGTGCGTCTCCGGTAAAGCGGTCGAAATCAGTCTACAGAGACATTCTCGAAGTGATGCTTACCGAGTGGATCCACGACGTAGCCTTTCACTTCCTTACGCACAGGCTCGTACACGGTGGAGTGTGCGACAATCAGCGCCGGAGCCTGATCGTGCATCACCACCTGCGCCTGCTTGTACAGTTCGATGCGCTTGTCGTGGTTGGATTCGGCGCGCGCCGGTTGAATCAGATCTTCAAACGGCTTGTAGCACCAGCGGGAGTAGTTGGAGCCGTCTTTCGCCGCCGCGCAGCTGAACAGCGTGGCGAAGAAGTTGTCCGGATCCCCGTTGTCGCCGGTCCAGCCCATCATCACCGTCTGGTGCTCGCCCGCTTTGGCGCGCTTGAGGTATTCACCCCACTCATAAGTGACGATTTTGGCTTTCACGCCGATCTTGGCCCAGTCGGCCTGGATCATTTCCGCCATGCGGCGCGCGTTCGGGTTGTATGGACGTTGCACCGGCATCGCCCACATGTCGATGCTGAAACCGTCGGCCATGCCCGCTTCTTTCAGCAGCTCTTTCGCTTTGGCCGGATCGTAAGCGTAATCCTGCACCGCGTCGTTATAGCCCCACATGGTCGGTGGGATCAGGTTCTTGGCCGCCTGACCCGCGCCCTGATAAACCGCGTCGATGATCGCCTGTTTGTTGACCGCCATGGTCAACGCCTGGCGCACCTTCACGTTATCCAGCGGCTTTTTCTCGGTGTTGAACGACAGGTAACCCACGTTCAGCCCCGGCTGCTCCATCAGGTTGATGGATTTGTCCTGCTTCATGCGGGCGATATCGGCCGGGTTCGGGAACGGCATCACCTGGCATTCGTTTTTCTGCAGCTTGGCGTAACGCACGGAAGCGTCAGGCGTGATGGAGAACACCAGGCGATCGATCTTCGGCTTGGTGCCCCAGAAACCGTCGAACGCCTTGTACAGGATTTTGGAGTCTTTCTGGTATTGCAGCAGCTGGAACGGGCCGGTGCCGATCGGATTCAGGTCGACTTTTTCCGGAGTACCGGCTTTCATCATCACGTCAGCGTATTCGGCGGACAGGATGGACGCGAAGTCCATGCCCAGGTCAGCCAGGAACGGCGCCTCCGGGCGGTTCAGCACGAAACGCACGGTGTTGTCGTCTACTTTTTCGATCTTGGCGATCAGCTTCGGCATGTCCATGCCTTCAAAGTATTCGTAACTGCCGCCGGACACTTTGTGGTAGGCGTTATTGGCATCCAACTGGCGTTCGAAGGAGAACACCACGTCGTCGGCGTTGAAGTCACGCGTCGGTTTGAAATCTTTGCTGCTCTGCCACTTCACGCCTTTGCGCAGGTGGAAGGTATAGGTTTTGCCGTCTTCGCTGACGTCCCACTTCTCAGCCAGGCCCGGCTGCAGTTCGGTGGTGCCGACTTTGAATTCGACCAGCCGGTTGTAGATCGGTACCGAACTGGCGTCGTAGGTGGTGCCGGAGGTGAACAGCTGCGGGTTGAACCCTTCCGGGGAACCTTCAGAACAGTAAACCAACGTCTTGGCCTGTACGCTGGCCGCCACGGTCAGCGCGATCAGCCCAATACCGAATTTCAGAATCCCCGATTTACCCAAGGAACGTGTCATCGTTAGTGCTCCATTGTGTGATGTGATGTGTGTAATTGCCGCCAGACCTGTATTTTTTATTGCGTGGCCTGTGCGATCGGCGCCCGAAGGCAGAAGGCGTACGAGGAGAGAATGCCGGATGGAACGCATCGCGGCGGGGACGTCTGAGCGCGTGGAATTCACTCAAACAACTCTCGCTCTTACCCCTGAGGCTATCAAGTTGCCAACTGTTTGGGGTGTCGTCAATATAACCAGTGGGGATTTACGCAGACTGTGAGAAACAGCAAACAAACATAAAAAAAACCTTTTGTTAACAGTTCCAGCATGAAAATTTATGCTAAGCGGCTATTTTTAGCGCATTGGTCTGACCCTCACAAACTTACTGGTTTTTAACTCCGTTAAAAAACGCCAAAACTTTGTTGCTGAATGATGAATATCTGAACGGTTATTTTTGTGATCGCCGTTAAAGACAGGAGGAAATGCTGAAGGATTACCCAAAAGGGTGAGTCCGATGAGCGCGTTTTGCGCCGGGCAGGCCTACAATCTGTGCGGCGTAAAAAAACTTTCGGCGGTGAAAAAGCCGGGGGCGAAAGGATATCCCCCGGCAACGCACTGCAACCGATTATTGAACGCCGGCGCTGTTGCCCAGGCTGGCGTTCATGCTGTTGAGAATATCGCCGTTGTCCGCATCGATCTCCCAGGAGAACAGGCCGCCCAACTGCTTATCCAGCACGTACTTGCCTTTGGCCTGCACCGAGCGGGCATCGTCGAAGGTGATCAGATCGCCGGTGGAAGGCTTGAACACGTAAGGCGCTTCCGCCGTGGCGTCGTAGGTGTACTGCCACTCGCCGCTCATGAACTGGCTGGCGATTTGGCGGTAGTCCACGATGCCGTTCTCCCAGGTGCCTTTAACCGGCCCGGTGGCGGTGCCGGTGAATGGAATATTGTTCTGGTAGCCGTTCACCCCGGTCCAGCCGCGGCCATACATGGCGGTGCCGACCACGATCTTGCCCGGCTTGACGCCCTGCGCCAGCAGCGCATTGACGCCGTTCACCGTGGTGTAGGCGGTGTCCGGTTTCCAGGTCGGCGCATTCAGCGCGGTCTGATGCCCCAGGTTCTTCAGATCGAAGGCGCCATAGAAGTCGTAGCTCATCAGGAAAATGTGATCCATCGAGTTCTGCGCAACGTTGTAAGCCACCTTGTCGATCTTGTCCTTCCCGGCGCTGATGGCGGAGGTCAGCTCATATTTGCGGCCGGTCTCTGCCGACAGCTGATCCAGCATCGCCCGCAGTTCCTTCATCAGCAGCACATAGGTTTCCCCGTCTTGCGGGCTGCCCAGATTCGGGTTGGCGCCTTTGCCGCCCGGGAATTCCCAGTCGATATCCACGCCATCGAAGAACTTCCAGGTCTGCAGGAACTCTTTCACCGAACCGACGAAGCGATCGCGCTTCACCTTATCGCCCATGAAGAAGAACGGGTCGGACAGCGTCCAGCCGCCGATCGACGGCAGAATTTTCAGGTCGGGATGCGCCTGCTTCAGCGCCATCAGCTGGCCGAAGTTGCCCTTGTAGGGGTCATCCCAGGCGGTAACGCCCTTCTGCGCTTTTTGCAGCGCGGCGAACGGATCGTGGATCGAGACTTTGAAGTCCTCGCGACCCTGACAGGAGCGCTGCAATGCCTGGAAGCTGCCTTCGATCTCTTTCAGGCTGTCGTTGATGCCGTTGCCGCCGCAGATCGGGATAAAGCCGTACAGCAGGTGGGTCAGGTTTTGCGCCGGGATTTTGTCGACGGTGAAATTGCGCCCGTAAACGCCCCACTCGACGAAATAAGAACCGACCACTTTGCCGGAGTTTTGTTTATACGGTTTGTTCTTTTCCAGCAGCGGCTCTTTCAACGGCGCCAAATGGCTGCCGTCGGTGTCGGCCACCACAATTTCGGTGGCGTCGCTGGCGGTGCAGCCGTCAGCATTGCACAACGCCACCTGCATTTGATAACGGCCACCTTTATTCACTTTAAAATTCGCCGTACCGGAAGATCCGGTTGAAGGACCGCTCCACGCCTCTTTGCCATTTAATAAAATTTTTGCCGTCGTGCCGGTGTCGCCATTCCATAAATTCCAGGAGACCGAAACGTCGGCGGCATTTTTTACCTTCACCAGATTATTATAAGCGGTGGCCGCCTGATCGACGTCGACGATAGCGAACTTGGTGTTGCCCCAGGCGATGGTCGGTTTGCCCGGCGCGGCGGCCTGCGCCGCGGAACACAGCGTGCTGCCGAGCAACAGCGCCAACAGCGGTTTATTAAATTTGCGCATAACTGATTCCTTTATTCCGAGAGGATAAACATAAAAGAGTTAATCGTCGCCACGCATTGCCGGAGCAAAATGATCCCGCAATAATCCACGAAGATTAACGTTAATAAATAATCACGGTATTTCCCACGCGGCGGGAATAAGAGCTCCCGCGTTGTCCATTCAGACTATAGGTAAAAAAAACGTGAAAACAAGAGCGCTATCAACCGGGTTTTATTTAGCAAGCATGAATTTATTTAAATATGAAAATAAGAACCTAATGGGAATAAGGAGTGTGAATTAATTAAGCGTAAAGGATAAATATATTTCACGAGGAGGCAGATTGAGGCGCGCCATAAAGCGCAGCCGGCCATATCGGCGGAGGTACTCATCCTCATAAACTGCAGGCGAAAAAAAACCTGCTTTAAAAGCAGGTTTTTCGAATGGTGGTCGGCGAGAGAGGATTCGAACCTCCGACCCACTGGTCCCAAACCAGTTGCGCTACCAAGCTGCGCTACTCGCCGATGCGGGGCGCATCTTACTGCTGGCGGTTATAGGCGTCAATCACTTTTTTGCCCCTGCATTTCAAGTGGTGATAAAAGCGCCATAATGCGCTGCGCCGGGGGCTGCGCAGCGTATTTTACTCAGGCGTTGGTCGGTTTCAGCGCCGGCGTCTGCGCGCGCAGGAACGGCAGCAGGAACAACGCCGACAGGCAGGCGGCGATGGAAATTACCACGAAGAAGCCGTTCCAGTGCCAGATCTCCATCACCCGCGCGATCGGGTAGCCGGACAGCGCCGCGCCCAGATAGGCGAACAGGCCGACGAAACCGGTCGCGGCGCCGGCCGCATCCTTGTGCGAGCACTCCGCCGCCGCCATGCCGATCAGCATCTGCGGGCCGAAGATAAAGAAGCCGATGGCGAAGAAACAGCAGGCCTGCAGCAGGTAAGTCACGCCCGGCATCAGCCACAGCGCCGCCACCGACAGGAAGATACCGATGGCGAAGATCAGGTTCATCGGGCCGCGGTTGCCGCGGAACAGCTTGTCGGAACCCCAACCGGCCACCAGTGAACCGATGAAGCCGCCCACTTCAAACAGCGAGATGGCCGAGTTGGCGGTCATCAGCGAATACCCCTTTTCCTGCGTCAGGTAGAGGTTGCCCCAGTCGTTGATCGCAGTGCGCACGATGTACACCAGCACGTAAGAGACCGCCAGCAGCCAGATGTACTTGTTGGTCAGCACGTAGCGCTTGATGATCTCGCGGTTGCTCAGCCCCTGGCCTTCCGATTCCTGCACCAGCTCCATGGCGTCGTTGCGCCATTTGCCGACGCTCGGCAGCCCCAGGGTGGATGGCTTGTCGCGCAGGCGCCAGCACATCAGCAGGCCGAGCACCACGCCGATGATGCCGGGAATGATCATGCCGTAACGCCAGCTGAAGTGCAGCGAGATAAAGCCGACCAGCAGCGGGATCAGCGCGCCGCCGACGTTGTGCGAGGTGTTCCAGATCGCCCACCAGCTGCCGCGCTCGGAGCGCGAATACCAGCTGGTGAGGATTTTTGAGCACGGCGGCCAGCCCCAGCCCTGGAAGAAGGCGTTGAGGATCCACAGCGTGCCCAGCATCAGCAACGATGAGCTGAGGCCGAAGAAGATATTCAGCACCCCGGTCATGATCAGGCCCAGCCCCATAAAGTAACGCGGGTTGGAGCGATCGCTGATCATGCCGGATATGAATTTCGAGCAGCCGTAGGTGATGTAGAACAGCGTGCCGAGGATGCCGACGTCGGACATCGTCAGACCCAGATCGCTCAGCATCGCCGGCATGATGAAGTTGAAGCTTTTGCGCGTGAAGTAAAACGCGGCATAACCGATGTACATGGTGCACATCAGCTGAATGCGCCAGTATTTGTAGCTGGCGTCGATCTGCCGTTGATCGGTGACCTGCGGCGCATCCGGGCGGCTTTTAAGGAAAGACCACATGTGGAACCTCAGAGGTTTGAATTAAAGTGCCGCTATGATGCTCCTCGCGCGCGCAGGGGGCTTACGCCGGATTCTCGAGGCGGTTAGGAGTTTTTCCTAGTTTTGCGTTTGCGCCGGTGAAACTGTGGGCAAGATCACACTCAAACAGGCGCCCCGCTCAGCGGTGAACCGCAGGCTGCCGCCGAGGGCGCTGATGCGTTCCTGCATGCCGCGCAGGCCGTACCCCGGCTGATGGTTTTCCGCATCGAAGCCCACGCCGTTGTCGCGGATGGTCAGGGCGATCTGCGGCGCGGCGCCTTTGCGCGGCTGCAGGCGCGCATCCAGCTCCAGGCGGCTGGCGCCGGCGTGGCGGCACACATTGGTCACCCCTTCCTGACACACCCGGTACAGCGTAATTTTCAGCGTTTCATCCAGCAGCTCGTCCGGCACCTGCCACTGCAGGCTGCTCACCAGCGACGCGTCCTGCGGCAGCGACTCCCGCAGCATCGCCGCCACCGCCGCCGACAGCGGCAGGTTGTTCAGCGCCGCCGGCCACAGCTGGGTCAGCACATCGTGCACCCCGTCATAGACCCGCAGCGCCAACGCATCGATGGTGTCGGCGCAGCCGATCACCGCCGGTTCCGGCGCCAGACGTTTGACGATGCTGGCCTGAGTGCGGATCACGGTGATGGTCTGCCCCACTTCATCGTGCAGCTCGCGCGCCACCTCGCGCCGGGTTTGCTCTTCCGCCGTCACCAGCGCCCGCGCCAGCTGCCGATTCTCCGCCAGCCGCAGCCGCAGCTGCTGATTCAGTTCGCGCTGGCGCTGAATGCCGGCGCCCAGCAGCAGCCCGGTCAGGCTTTGAGCCAGCAGCGACAGCAGCAGATCGCGGTGCGACTCCGGCTGCGGCGGCTCATTGACCATCAGCGCCACGCCGTTGAGCAACGTCGCCAACAGCGCGCCCTGCCAGCCGTAGCGGTAAGACATGAACACGATGGGGATCGCCAGGCAGAACGGCGCGAAACGGCGCAGCTCGGCGGCGTTAACCTGCTGCTGCAGCCAGATGCTGAACGCAAACAGCAGCAGATAGCTGGCCAGGTGGCCGAGGCGCAGCTCCACCGGCTGGTGGATCAGCCCCGGCTCCAGCGGCACCCAGATTTGGCGCGCCAGATAGTGCCACAACAGCAGGCAGGTTGGCGCGATGGTGAAACCGCCGGTCAGGCCGAGCAGCAGCGCGCGGGCGCCTTCGCCGCTCGCCAGCTGCCACACCAGCGCCTGCAGCAAGGCGGCGGCGGCCACCACCGCGCCCTGCAACAGCGGCCAGCGCCATTCGCTGTCGCTCTGCTGATGGCGCAACAGCCACGGCGAGGCCAGCAGGCTGAGCAGCACCGTCAACACCAGCACCGCCACCGACGCCCACAGCGCCGGGCCATAGCCGAACTGATCCGCCAGCAACGCCATCAGCAGCAGGTCGGCCAGCAGGATCCCCGGCCAGAAACGGTACGGGCTCTGCAGCAAAATGCCCATGCGCAGGCCGAACGGAAACAGCAGCAGCGCCTGCCAGGGGGGGTCGATCAGCGCAGTGCCGATGCCCCACAGGCAAAACGCGCTAGCGGCGTAGATGAAAAACAGCGCCAGCTGGGTGATCAGGCGCTGCGTCACAGGTTCAGCATCCGTCTGGCCAGCTCGACGTTGTTGTTGATGCCCAGCTTGGCGAACAGGTTGGCGCGGTGCACATGCACCGTTTTCGGCGACAGCCCCAAGGCGACGGCGATCTCACGCACCTCCTGGCCCTGCGCCAGCAATAGCGCGATCTCGCGCTCGCGGCGGGTCAACGGATCAACCCTCACCCGCGCCAGCTGCTGGGCGATTTCCGGCATCAGATAGACGCCGCCGCCGGCGACGGTACGCACCGCGGTGATCAGATCTTCCGGCTTGCAGCGCTTGGAGAGAAAACCGCTGGCGCCGCGTTCCAGCGCCATTTCCACCAGCGCCGGGTTGTCGTGCATCGACAGCATCACCACGCGGATGCCGGAGGGAATGTCCGCCAGCAGATCCAGCCCGCTGCCGTCCGGCATCGAAATGTCGCAAATGCAGATTTCCGCTTCCAGCCCCGGCAGGCCGGCGCGCGCCTGCGCCGCGCTGCTGAACTCGCCCACCACCTGAATATCGGCCTCCAGCGACAGCAGTTGCACAAAGCCCGAACGCACAATGTCATGATCGTCGATAAACGCCACGCGCAGGGTCATGGAAATCTCCGGTTAGCAGGGGAAGTACGCAAGTATACCGTATGCGCACACCGGAATAATTGATGAAGAGAATGTATTGGGTGAAATGACCGGGTGCGCAAGGAAGGCACCCGGCGGGAGAGGTTACAGACGGGCAGGCGCCGTTTTATCCTGCGGCAGGTGGCACCAATTGTTTTTGTCCACGATGCCGCCATCGGGAGACGTGTATCCGAGGCAGCCAAGGAGAGTGTCAAACAGCTCGACGTGGCGATGCGTTTTGCCGATGCGCTGCTGCGCCTGCAGCTGCTCAAAGGCGCTGAGGTGCTGCGGGTTTTCGAGGAACTTGTCCGACGCCCACACGATCATCGGCACGCGGAATTGCTCCGGCGGCGCCATTTCGCGCGGCGTGCCGTGCAGGTGCGTGTTCTCGCCGATCGATTCGCCGTGATCGGCGGCATAGAACACGATGGCCTTCTTGTCCCGCACCTGGTCGATCACATTGCTGATAAAGCTGTCGGTATACAGCACCGTATTGTCGAACGCATTGATCAGCTGCGCCTTGGTGCACGAGTCATCCACCCCCATGCACTCCGGCTGATAGCGCGCATAGCTGCGCGGATAACGCTGCGAGTATAAGTAGTGCGAGCCTTTGGTATGCAGGATCACCAGGTGCTTGCCCTTCGGATAACGCGCCAGCGACTCCTTCATTTCGTCCACCAGCAGCATATCGTCGACCGCCTTGCCGTCGTTGCGCTTCTCGGACGCGATCATCTCGCGGAACGAATAGTTGTTCACCTCGGTGTTGTTGTAGAACCACACCTCGCTCTGCATGGCGAACAGCTCGGAAGAGAAGCCCAGATCCTTCAGCACCGCGAACACGTTCTGCTCTTTCAACGTGCGCTGCGGATTGTCTTCGGTGCCGCCTTCGCGCACGAACATGCAGCGCAGCGACAGCTTGGTGGCGGTGTCACACGACTCGCCGCGGAACGCCACCAGATTCTTCTCTTTAGACAGCCGCGGCGTGGTATCGCGCTCGTAGCCCAGCATGCCCATGTGATCCCAGCGCGTGGTCTCGCCAATGATGAACACCACGTAGGTGTCGTCGATGTCCGCCGGCGGTACGTAAGTGAAGTGTTTGCCCGGATCGAACATCGTGCTCTGGTCCTGGCTTTCGTCATAGCGGGTATAGGCGAACAGCCCCAGCGCCGACAGCCAGTTGGACGGCAGATACGAGTGCGCCACCACGCCGCCGTAGCTCGGCAAATCGATGTTGGAAAGCTTCTCTTGCACGCTCTGCTCGTCGTCCAGCATGCGCAGCGGCAGCCAGACCAGCGCCACCACCGCCAGCAACACCAGCAGCGGCTTGATGCGATGACCAGGGGTTTTCAGCTGTTCTATCAGCGTATAGCGCAGGTTGTTTTTCCAGATCAGCAGCAGCGGCAAGGCGCTGAGCGCCACCATCCACAGCACGAAGTGCAGGCCAACCACTTCTTTCGACAGATCGATATCGGTGGTCATCACCGACACCACGATGCCGTAGCCGATCACCACGTTGAAAAACGTCATGTAGTAGCTGGCGGCGACCGAAATCAGCACCAGCAGCGAGGCGACGATGCGATAAAACAGCCGGCCGCCGAGCGACACCAATCGCATGATAAAGAAAGTGAATAAAACGATGGCGATCACTTCCGTCACCGCCGAAATAAGCTTAATTCCCTGAATGCCGTGCGCCAGCGAATCAAAACGGCGATAGAAAACGGACAGGTTTAGAAATATGCCGATATAGATCGCTAACAATAACGATAAATTCTGCTGTGATAGCGATTTAACTTTGTTCATGTAACGCGGTGGCTCCGGGGACGGTGTAGCGGTTCTGACTCAGTCAGACACTGATTGCGGCTTCTGGTTCAGCCAACCGGCAATAAGCGTTATTTTGCGGGTAATAATCAAGAGAATTCTCACAAAACGGACAAAATTTACCGTTTTTTTGAGCGATTTTCAGGCAGGGCACGCAAGAAAATGGAGGGATAAACCCTCCATTTTTTCCAGATTTCGGCAAAAATCTTACTTAACGTTCAGAGTCACATCGATATTTCCACGGGTGGCGTTGGAGTATGGGCACACCACGTGCGCCTTTTTCACCAAATCTTCCGCCACGCTGCGCTCGATGCCCGGCAGCGAGATATCCAGCTGCACTTCGATGCCGAAACCGTTGGGGATTTCACCGATGCCGACGGTGCCGTCGATCTTGGCTTCGGCCGGGATTTTGACCTTTTCTTTCGCCGCGACAAACTTCAACGCGCCGAGGAAACAGGCCGAGTAACCGGCGGCGAACAGCTGCTCGGGGTTGGTGACTTCGCCGCCGGCGCCGCCCATCTCTTTCGGTACGCCCAGTTTCACGTCCAACACGCCGTCGGAGGAGGTCGCACGGCCGTCGCGGCCGCCGGTTGCGGTGGCGTGAGCGCAGTAAACCACTTTCTCAATAGACATCGTTCATTCCTTCTTGCTGGTTGGCGAGATGACTACGGCTTCCACGAGGTAAAGCCGGTCACATATTTATCTTTTGCGATTAAATCGCGCACTACTTATATTTGACACTTATTAACCAGTGTAGACCACCCGTGCCGTTCTTGCGTCCGGCGGCGGCGGGTCAAATCTGATCGATCAGGCTGCCGCGCAGCTTTTCCAGCTGCTGTTTGAGCGAGACGATCTCGTCCAGACTGCAGTCGGTGGCGCACATCACCGCCTCGGGCACCGATTGCGCCCGCTCGCGCAGCGCGCGGCCGGCTTCGGTGAGCGCGATGATCACCTGCCGCTCGTCGGCGGTGGCGCGATAGCGCACCAGCAAACCGGCGGTTTCCAGCCGCTTCAGCAGCGGCGTCAGCGTAGCGGAATCGAGGAACAGCCGCTCGCCGATGTCCGATACCGTCACCCGATCGCGCTCCCACAGCACCATCATCACCAGGTATTGCGGGTAGGTGAGTTCGAGCTGATTCAACAGCTTGCGGTAGACTTTGTGCAGCGCCAGGTTGGCGGAGTACAGCGCGAAACAGAGCTGCTGATCGAGCTGCAGCAGGTTCTTCGCGTTGGGTTGTGCGGTATCGGTGCTTTTCATGCTTGTGAATATAGATAGCGCACGATGTAATCGCAAGCTATTTCTTGTGAGGTATGCTACATTTTTTTCATGCAGAGGATGCTCGGAGGGAAAGGACATGACGAACACGCTTGCAGAACGGGCGCGCCGCTACGCCACCAAGGCGCATGCGGCCATCGATCAGCGCCGCAAATACACCAATGACCCCTATATTGTTCATCCACAGGCGGTGATGGAGCTGGTGCGCAGCGTGCCGCACACCGAAGAGATGCTGGCGGCCGCCTGGCTGCATGACACGGTGGAAGACACGCCCACCACCCTCGGCGATATCGAAAGCCACTTTGGACCAAAAGTGGCGGAGCTGGTGCGGATGTTGACCAACGTCAGCCACGCCGAGGACGGCAACCGCTTCGAGCGTAAAAATCGCGATCGGCGCCACAGCGCCGGCGCATCGCCGCAGGCCAAAACCATCAAGCTGGCGGATCTTATCGACAACACCCGCTCGCTGCTGGACTACGACAGCCACTTCGCCCAGACCTACCTGATCGAGAAACAGCGCCTGCTGGAGGTGCTGACCGAAGGCGACCCGACGCTGTGGCGCCAGGCCAGCCATATCGTTGAACAGGGGCTGCTCAGGTTGCAGCAGCCGCCGCACAACGTGCCCGCCAGCTGGTTCGAACACGCCCGCCGGCGCTACCGCGAGAGCGACGCGGCCTGATCAGAAGGTCACCACGGTTTTCAACGCCGTCACCCAGGCGTCCTGCGTCTCGCTGACGCCCGCCGGGTGATGCCAGTATTGCAGGCCCGGCTGCAGCTGCAGCCACGGCGTGACGTTAACGCGATAATAGAGCTCCGCCGTCACCGAGTGGCCCGGCACCGGCCGATAGTTCGGATCGTGATAATCGCTGATGCCGCTCATCTGGTTGAGATAACGCTGATTGTCTTTGTAGCGGTCGCTCAGCTTCACCACCGAGACACCGAGCCCCAGCCAGTCGTCCGGCCGCGCATCAAACAGCCCGCGATAGCGGATGCCGGTCGAGGTAGACCAGTGCAGGTAGTTGCTGCGCTGATCTCCCAGCCCCAGGCTGTAAAACACGCTCAGACCGCGGTTGACGTCGTCCGCATGGCGCGTCACCTGCTGGTTGAAACCGGTATACAGGAACCAGGTGCGATCGTGGCTGCGATAACCCTGCGGATCGCTGGCGCCCGGCCCGCCGGATACCCCTTCATAGAGATCGCTCTGGCGCGCGTTGGTGAACAGCACGCCCAGGTTATACACCCCCGGCAGCTGGTTGACGGCGTGGGTTTTCAGCTCCAGCTCCATCGGCAACAGGAAGCCTTTGCTGCCCTTGGTGGACCAACTCCAGGCGTGGCTGCGGCTGGGGGCGCTCGGGTTCTGCTCCATCACGCCGCCCTTGAGCGTCAGACCGTCAGTCAGCTTGTATTGCAGCGTGGTGCCCCAGTAATGCACGTTCCAGTTGTACCAGGTCAACGAGTTGGCGGACTTGCCGCCGCACAGCGTCAGCGTCTGAAAATCGCAGGGGATGATCTGATCGAAATCCTGCACCTTGTTCATCATGCCGATGCGCCACTGCAGCCGGCGATCGAGGAAGGAGCGGCTGAAGGTCAACCAACCCAGCCGGGTAATCGACTGCCCGCCAAAGCTCTCCTGCGACAGATCGGTCAGGCCGACGCGCGGATCCTGCAAGCGATCGCGAGTCAGGTTGTTGTCATGGTTGCGGTTGACGATATTGCCTTCGATCGCCGCGTCCGGAATGCCGGTCAGCGCCTGCAAATCCTGGCTGAAGGTCAGCGAAAATTGGTCGATGTACGACGCCTGTTTGTCGTGGTTGTAACCGCCGCCAGCGTTATACGACAGCTGGCTGAGGTAGCCGAGATTATAGTGGAAGCCGTGATCCTCCAGGATCGGCCTGATCCCCAGCATATCCCCCAACAGCCCGGGCTGCGGCGGTTCAAAGCCGAGCGCCACCCCTTCCCATTTGGCGGTGGGGGCTTCGACGTCCTTGCCGGTTTGCAGCGTTTCCGCCTGCGCCTGGCTACAGAGCAGCGCCAGCGCCGCCAGTGTCATGGTACGAGGTAATAAGCTTTTCATCATTATTATATTTCTCCGCATAACGGCTGACTGCGGGCAACAGCATTCCCTGGGAGAGAATTTCCCATCATGAACAGCAGCGAATAACGTTAGGTTAACGCCCGGCGCTTGCCGCCGGGCTTAGAGGCTAGCGCCGGTCTTTCAGGCTGGCGCCGTTGCTGTGGATCACATCGCGATACCAGTAGAAACTCTTCTTGCGGCGGCGCTCGAGGCTGCCGTTGCCGGCATCGTCCCTGTCGACGTGAATGAAGCCGTAGCGTTTCGACATTTCCGCCTTCGAGGCGCTGACCAGATCGATCGGCCCCCAGCTGGTGTAGCCCATCACCTCGACGCCGTCGTCGATCGCTTCCGCCACCTGCACCAGATGGTCATTGAGGTAGTTGATGCGGTAGTCGTCGTGGATGCTGCCGTCGGCCTCGACGCGATCTTTGGCGCCCAGCCCGTTCTCGACGATGAACAGCGGTTTCTGATAGCGGTCGTACAGCACGTTGAGCAGGTAGCGCAGCCCGATCGGGTCGATTTGCCATCCCCACTCCGAGCTGGCCAGATGCGGGTTCGGCACCATATCGAGAATGTTGCCGCGCGCCGTCTCATACTGCTCCGGGTCGGCGGTGACGCAGCCGCTCATGTAGTAGCTGAACGAGATGAAATCGATGGTTTCACGCAGCGTTCGCCGATCTTCCTCGGTGATCGCCACCTGAATGCCGTTTTCACGGAAGAAGCGCTGCATATAGGCCGGGTAATAGCCGCGCGCCTGCACATCGCCGAAGAACAGCCAGTCGCGGTTTTGCCGCTGGGTTTCCAGCAGATCTTCCGGCTTGCAGCTCAGCGGATACAGAATGCCGCCCAGCAGCATGTTGCCGATTTTGCCCTCCGGCACGATCTCGTGGCAGGCCTTCACCGCTTTGGCGCTGGCCACCAGCTGATGGTGGATCGCCTGATAGACGGCGCTCTTGTCGCTCTCCGGCGGCAGGCCGACGCCGGTGAAGGGCGCGTGCAGCGACATGTTGATCTCGTTGAAGGTCAGCCAGTGTTTGACCTTGTGCTTGTAGCGTTCGAACACGGTGCGCGCGTAGCGCTCGAAGAAATCGATGGTGCGGCGATCGCCCCAGCCGCCGTAGTGCTTCACCAGGCCGTAAGGCATCTCATAGTGCGACAGCGTGATCAGCGGCTGAATGCCGTACTTCGCCATCTCATCAAACAGCCGATCGTAAAACGCCAGCCCGGCTTCGTTCGGCGTCTCTTCGTCGCCCTGCGGGAAAATGCGCGTCCAGGCGATCGAGGTGCGCAGGCACGTGAAACCCATCTCGGCGAACAGCGCAATATCCTCCGGGTAACGATGATAGAAATCGATCGCCACGTCCTTGATGCCGCTGTCGCCCGCCGTGCGCGGCGTGATGGCGCCAAAGATGCCCTGCGGCTGCAGATCGGAGGTCGACAGCCCCTTGCCGTCGGCCTGATACGCGCCTTCTACCTGGTTCGCCGCGACCGCGCCGCCCCACAGAAAATGTTGCGGAAACTTGCCGTTCATCGCTTGCTCCTCAATTAACGTAATAAAGTCAGCAGCGGCGCCTGTTCCTGCACCGGAGACAGGCCGCTGGTCAACACGTCCACGTAATCATCGCTGTTGCTGATGATGATCGGCGTGGTGGTGTCATAGCCGGCGGCATGGATCGCCGCCTGGTCGAACTCGATCAGCAGATCGCCCGGGGCGACCCGCTCGCCTTCCCGCACGTGGGCGGTGAAATGCGCCCCGTCGAGTTTCACGGTATCGATGCCGACGTGGATGAGAATCTCCGCGCCGTCGTCCGATTCGATGCCGATGGCGTGTTTGGTTTTGAACAGCGACGCCACGCTGCCGCTCACCGGCGCCACCACCCGCCCCTGCTGCGGCGCGATCGCCACGCCTTTCCCCAGCAGGCCGCTGGCGAAGGTCGCGTCGTTCACCCGATCCAGCGGCACGATGTCGCCGGCGATCGGGCTGAGGATGGCCTGTTTGCGGCTAAGCGGCGCGGCGGCTTCAGGCTGCGCCGTCTCTTCCGCCGGCGCGACGCCGAACAGGTAGCTGGCCAGCGCGGCGAACACAAACGACAGCAGGGTGCCGCCGATCGCGCCCCATACCGTGGCGTCGATGCCGCCGCCGGGGATGATCTGCGCGAAGGTGAATACGCTCACCAGGCCGAACGAGTAGACCGCGGTATGGAAGTAGCCGATCACCGCACCGCCCAGCGCGCCGCCGATGCAGCCGAAGATGAACGGGCGCTTGTTCGGCAGCGTGACGCCGTACACCGCCGGTTCGGTGATGCCGAAAATCCCGGCGCCGATGGCCGAACCGGACAGCGCTCGCAGCCTGGCGTCGCGGGTGCGCAGCATCACGCCCAGCGTGGCGCCGACCTGCCCCATCACCGCCGGCAGCAGCAGCGGCACCATGGTGTCGCGCCCCAGCACGCTCAGGTTGTTGATCATCAACGGCACCAGCCCCCAATGCAGGCCGAAGATCACGCACACCTGCCACATCGCCCCCATAAAGGCGCCGGCGATGATCGGGTTAAAGGCGTAAATGCTCTGATAGCCGTTGGCCAGCAGGTGGCTGAGCCAGGTCGCCGCCGGGCCGATCAGCAGGAAGGTCAAAGGCACGGTGATCGCCAGGCACAACAGCGGCGTAATGAAATTGCGCAGCGCGCTGTGGATCACCCGGTTAAACAGCGGCTCCAGGCGGCAGGATACCCAGGCCGCGAAGATGATCGGGATCACCGATGAACTGTAGTTGATGAAGGTCAGCGGAATACCGAAGAAATACTCGCGCACCGCGCCCTGCTGCTGCGCCGCTTCGAAGGCCGCCATCATCAGCGGATGCGTCAACGCGCCGCCGATCGCCATAGTGACGAAGGGGTTGCCGCCGAATTTTTTCCCGGCGGTGTAGCCGAGCATGATCGGGAAGAAGTAGAACAGCGAGTCGCTGGCGGCGAACAGCATTTTGAAGGTGCCGCCGCTCTCCAGCAGCCAGCCGCAGGCCAGGCTCAGCGCCAGGAAACCTTTCAGGATCCCCGAAGCGGCCATCACCCCGAGCAGCGGGGTAAAAATGCCGGACACCAGATCGATAAAGCGGCTGAGCAGGTTGTCTTTTTTATCGTCCGCATCGCTGCCGTTCGACGCGCCTTCGACCAATCCGCCGACCCGATTGACCGCGTCGAACACCTCCGCCACGTGGTTGCCCACCACCACCTGGAACTGGCCGCCGCTTTCCACCACCATGATGACGCCCGGATTTTTCTTCAGCGCCGCCGCGTTGGCGCGGCTGTCGTCACGCAGCTTGAAACGCAGTCGAGTGGCGCAGTGCACCAGGCTTTTCACATTGTCGCGGCCACCGACGCCGGCCAAAATCTCACTGGCTAATGTGTCATATTTCATACGGTTATCCTTAGACTTCGCGTTCTGCCGCTCCCCGCCTCGCACTGGCCTGGCGCTGAGGCGAAATTCGGCGCAAAAAAAAACCTAAACCTCGCGGCCTCTGCCCCCATCGGGGAACAGAAACGCGAGGTTTAGGTTTTGCCTGCCGTAGCAGTAACAACCCTAAATCGGTTGAGTTATGACGTTAACACCGCGGATTTTACCGGGGCAAGGCTTTGCGTCGGCAAATTGCCGAACTGTGATCGGCCGGGCAAAACCGACCTGAGGTATCAAATAAGGCCTGTCGCCCTCTATCGGCTTCAGCGCAGCAGTGATATATCGCGCAGGCGGAATATCGCCCGCCCGCACCAGAAAAAACATAAGATTAACTAACCTAATAATTCACTATCAAGCGAAAGCAAAGCGCTCGTCCATCCACGGTCAATCTCCGCTCTTTTAGTCACAACCGGCAATCCATAAGGCAAATAGATCGCCAAACCTGATTGAACATCGTTAACATTCCACGATATTCACCCGCGCAAAAATCACCGTGCGCAATTGCCGATGGCGAGAGAAACATCAGGGTGACTAATTAAAACGACTGGACAAAAGTCACGCGGGCGATTATTACCGTTCAACGCGTAATCGATTGTAGGGATGACAGCGACCATGACGTTGCGGACTGAGTTGGGACGGATTCTGATCACCGGTGCCGGCGGCCGGGTAGCCACGGCGTTTCGCCAGGCGATGGGCGATCGCTACGCGCTGCGCCTGGCGGAACGCGACATCAGCCTGCTGAGCGATCTGCGGCCCGGCGACGAAGTCATCAGCTTCAACATCGCCGATCTCGACGCCTGCCGCGCGGCCTGCGCCAATATCGACACCGTGTTGCATCTGGCGGCCGATCCCTCCCCCGACGCCGACTTTTGCGGTTCGTTGATGGACAACAACATTCTCGGCACCTTCAATATCTTTCGCGCGGCGAAAGACGCCGGCTGCCGCCGGGTGGTGTTCGCCAGCAGCGCACAGGCGGTGGAAGGCTATCCGCTCGATTACCAAATCCGCCCGGACGACGCGCCGAAACCGAAAAACCTGTACGGCGCCAGCAAGGCGTTCGGCGAAGGCATCGCCGCCTACTTCGCCCATCAGGAAGGGCTTTCCGCCCTGTCGGTGCGCATCGCCAACTTCACCACCCTCAGCCCGGGCGATCGGCTCAGCGCCCGCGACATGAGCGCGTTTCTCAGCCATCGCGACGCCGCCGATCTGCTGGAGCGCTGCATTCGTGTCGAAGGGGTGCAATATGCGGTGGTGCACGGGGTTTCCAATAACCGCTACACGCGTTTATCGCTGGAAGAGACCCGTCGCCTGCTCGGCTACGCCCCGCAGGACGATGCGTTCAGCCTGCTCGGTTTCGACTGAACGGTTCCGGCTCATGATGCAAATAAGGGGATAGCCACGCGGCAATGGGCTCGGCGAGGAGCCCCAACTCCACCGGGATCCCCGCCTGTTCCAATAGAGCGATCCCCGCACCACGATTGCGCGGATGTGGATCGAGAATGCCGACATAAACTTTACCGACGCGCCGCTCGACTATCGCCTGGGCACAAGACGGCGTACGCCCGTGAAATGAACAGGGCTCCAAAATAACGTACAGCTCATATTCTTCCAGCGTTCCCTCTACCTGCGACAGCACATCGGCTTCGGCATGAGAGTGCCCTGGGGCTCGGGTATACCCCTGTGTGACGATACGGTCTTGTTTAACCAAAATACTGCCAACGGGGGGGTTAGGCAGGCAATCGGGCAGGGCTTGCCGCGCACATTTCAATGCCTCTTGCATAATCCATGCTTTACTCATCGTGGTTCCCCTCTCTCATGTGGATGGCGCTCGCTTCCACGCCGCTCCCCCCTACCGGCGCAGGAATGAACGTTTGCCCGCAAAAAACGCGGTAATTCCCACGACACGCGCCGTCTATTTCCTTGGAAAAACAACCATACCCGGAATGTCGAGACTAAAAGGTAATGAATGCTGCTACTGAATGCCTAACGAACCGTGACATTAGTCACAAAAACGAATAACCATTCAGGACAGTTAAACTAAAAAAAAACCTATCAGCATGAAATATCATTAAAAAGTACCACCATAGACACACTGTCATATTTAACTTTTTATTAAATTATACTTTACATTTAAGCAACACTAATGTTAATGAATTGTTTGTTTTATTCTAAATAGAAGGAAGCCGACGAATGAAAGATACCTTTGATTCGTTAGATGAAAACAATAATGATATAAATCAATCAATTAAAAAATCAATCATCTCATGTGGTTTCACATTCTTTAGCATCACTATGTTTCTTTCCCGTTCACTGACCAAAACGGAACGCTTAGTGATTGAAAATTATCCTAAAGAATGGCGAATACATTATGATGAAAACAATTACCATGATTACGATCCCATCCTGGCTCATGCGAAAATATCCAGCACGCCAGTTCATTGGCATAAGCTGTTAAAAGATGCTCATCCTGATGGCAAAGCCGTATTGAAAAACGCATTGCGCTTTGGCATCGGGCCCGGTTTCAGCATCCCTTTTAGAGGGAAAAGCAGCACTTTGGGCATTGTCAGCATCAACACGGTCGACGAAAATCCCAGCCATGACGACTATGCACGCTGCATCAAAGAGATCCTGGCGATAACACCCTACATCCATGAAAAAATGATGCAGTCTCTAGAGCAACAAACCATCAAGCTGACCAAGCGCGAGCAGGAATGCCTTTTCTGGGCTTGTGAAGGCAAAACCTCATGGGAAATCGCGCAAATCATCGGCTGTTCCGATCGCACCGTCGTCTTTCATCTGAACAACATTTCCGAAAAGTTCGGCACCCAGAATCGCTATCAAACCATCACGCATGCTTTGCTCTCCGGCGCAATCACGCCGCTGCTGTGCTGAAGCAGCGAGCGTACAAAAATTTAGGGCGTCTTGATATCTTCAGCCAATCGAAAGCCCATAACATAAATGGCTTTTGGATACGCCCCGTGCCGCCTGGTGCAGCGAGCCAAATCATGGTGTCGGGTGAAACTGCCGCCGCGAGCGACACGGTAAGGCGTTTGCTCATCCAACCGAAACAGATCGTCATCCACCACCTCGCCGCCGGGATACGGCAGATACGGCGTCGCGGTAAACTCTTCCACATTTCCCGCCATATCAGCCAAACCAAAGGCCGAATTTCCCTTAGGGAACATGCCGACGGGCGTGGTGGTCAGCAACCCCAACTCCAACGTATTGGCACAATCGCGCCGATAGCTTTCTCCCCAGGGAAATTCTCGCCGGACGCCACCGCTGGCGGCATACTCCCATTCCGCCTCCGTCGGCAAACGAAATGTGCGATTCGTTTTGGCGGAAAGCCAGCGGCAGTAGGCTTCACAATCCTCCAGCGCCAACGAATTCACCGGATGATTGGCGAGATGGGCGGGATATTTGCCGAACGGCCAGCTTTCGGGCAATCTTTCATAGCGGCTATCGAGCAGAAAATCGCGATATTCCTGATGCGTGACGCAATACTTCGCCAAGTTGAACCGTTTGATCCGGCAACGATATGCCGGCGCCTCCTTGGCAATCCACTCCCGTTTGACGCCCACCGCCGCATATTCTTGCCATATCTCATCGACTTGTTCCGCATCGCGCCCCAGCACCACGTCCGCTTCGCACAGCGCAATCATCGCGGGAGCCAGAGTGTTGATGCGCGGATCGCCGTGTAATGCCAGCAATGAACCGGCGGCATAACGCACCGTCAGCGGCCGGTGTTCGTCTTCAACGATGCCGGCCAGATCGCTGACGGCGCAGCGGGATAATGACGCCATCGCGCCATCAAGATTATCCAGCTCGGAAGCATAGAAAGATGGCTCCATCCCCATCGCTTCACGATCGGACAGTTGATTGATGTCACGCATAGGCCGCATGTTTCCCCCCTGTGCGGCTGAAAGCCTCCGCGTGGATGAAATGCAATTCACCCAGGTAACTGCCGGCGATGAAACGACCATTGGAGACGTCAAAAACAAGACAGGAAATACCGGCGGTGGAAACCTTCCTCATCATGACCCAGCGTTGCTGCGTGAGGTCGTACACAGCAGCGGTTCCCCGATAGTCGCCCGACATAATCAGATTGTATCCGGGCGCATAGCTGATGCATTTAATCGAGTTCTGGTGCGGTGAGTCGATAATCTGCTGCTCCCCCGTGAGGCTCCACAACCGCAATGTTTTGTCGCGGCTGATAGAGGCAAAACCGTTATCCAAGGCGACGCACCCATTCACAATCATGTCGTGTTCACCGACGAAGCGTAATGTCGGCTGGGCCAGTTCCGTTAAATCGTGTGCGGCCACGGTGTGATCCGCACAGGCGGTGAATAATATGGCACCATTGATCGCCATGCCTTTTATCGCGTTCTTATGCGCCTGGATATTTTTCTCCCAACTCACACATCCGTTATCATCTACGCGCAATAAAATCACCTCGCCGGTATAGGCACCCACCAAAACAAAGGTACCCTCAGGGTGTTTCAGCACCGTCTGGCAATTCAACGGGGAATGATGTTGATAGACGACTGCGCCGGTTTCGCCATTATAAACCGCGCCATCTTGCCCTCCTTGCAACACTACACCGCCCACTTGAATAATGAAGTTACATAGCGAGGGAAGCTGATTGATGACTTTACCGTTGCGCACCACCTTGCCGGCATCACCGGTAAAAATAATATCGTCGCCACAGGCATAAACGGCATTAATTCCGTGAGTGTCTTTAATTTCATTTTCCACCCACACCCGTTTATCTAAATCATAAGTGGCATATCTATCGCCAAAAGTGACAAACACCAAATAACGATCCCCAATGATGTCGCTGGAGCGCGGCCAGACTTGCGGCAGTATTTTGTCTTGGTGAACCAGGCTTAATCCGCCACGATCTAAATTCCAAATTCTGAAATACCGATCATAACTTAAGCTGATGACCGTGTTATTTTTAACAATCAGGCGTTTGACGCCTGATTGATGCGCATCCACTTGCGAAACCTGCCGCCCCTGCTCGTCGAACACAGTGATGCGACCTTCATCATCACCGGAAACCAGCAACCCTTCTTTCGTCAGGCACAGCGTATCCGTTTCCACCCCGACCATATCAATCATGGCGATTTGTTTCTGCTGAGAGAGGCTCCAATAACGAATCGTGCCGTCATCCCCGCTGGACACCAATACGTCCTCATCCTTCCATTCAACGGAAATGACATCGGCAGTGTGTCCCAAGAATTTGACCAACAACTTCCCGTGCAGATCAAAAACGCGAACGTGCCGATCGCGAGACGCCGTCGCTATCCAGGGCTGGGTCGGGTGAAAACTGATGCCCTCAACGTCATCGTCATGCCGCATGACCGCATAAAGTTGCAGCTCCGGCACGCTCCACACACGCAGGCTGTAATCGCTGCTCGACGAGGCGACGAAACGGCCATCAGGACTGAACGACACCTGATTGGCCAAATGGTCATGATAGCTGACAGAAAGAGGCAAATGCGTTTCCGCATCCCAGAGAATCACTTTATTGTCATAACCGGCAGTGGCAACATAAACGTTGTTTGTCGCTATACCGCTAATCGGACTGGTGTGATACATAGTCATCTCCTGGTTCTATTAGATAGAAACAACTTTCCCGAACGTATGTCTGGCGATATCCGCCTTTGCCTGGATGTATTTCTGGTTGTCGCGTCCCATAAAGCACGATGTGGAAACCACTTTTTCAACCACGATGCCTGAATCGGTTAGCGCCTGATGCTTATCGGGATTATTCGTCAGCAAAAATACCTTTTCTATTCCCACCGCCAACAGCATTTCAGGGACACAATGATATTCCCGCGCATCTTCAGGGAATCCCAAAAGCTTATTTGCCTGGAACGTATCATGCCCCTGGTCTTGCAAGGCATACGCATCAAGTTTGTTATACAGCCCGATACCTCGACCTTCCTGAGGCAAGTAAGCGATATATCCGCCATACTCCGTCATGATTTTTATCGATTCGTGTAATTGGTTGCCGCACTCACAACGCTTAGAACCGAAAACATCGCCAGTTAAACACTGGGAATGAATACGAAGATAGGGGGTCCCCTGCGATTGCGATGCAATTTCGCCACCTTCTTTATTCTGCTTTGGGATATGAATAAGAAGCGCCTCACAATCAATGTTATTGAAGCTATAAAACCATGACGTTATCTTATTATCTGTGATAAAAATCTTTATCTTATTTCTGACTGTCAGCATAGCTACTCTCCTCAGAGATCATCGAAAAGAGAGTAAGTCAGCATGCTGGAATAAATAACTGTCAGTCTTGACAGGTGAGAGACCATAATAAAAAAAATGGTATGAAACCGTCGCCAGGCAGATATAAAAACCATAAAACAAAAACAAATCAGAACATAGCACCAGAAAAAAGCGCGAAACAGATAACAATCGGCGAAAAAAGAGCAAAACACCGCCCTGTAAGATTCAACAGTTTTACATCCTCAAACACATCAAGCAATACTGATTGCAGCATGAAAGCTGTCATGCTAACCGCAAACCGACATAAACTTAGGAGATTCACATGAAAGTAATCAAAACTGCAACTGCAAATGCACCTAAGACTATCAGCGTTCAGAAAGCTATTCGTTCTGAGAAGTAATCGCTTTATTTTTTGTTAGTCATAAATGGTGAACAGGTGATCCTGCTCACCATTTATCAATATTGGCGCCGCTTACCAAAGGATGCGATATGTCGAAAGAGAACATTAATGCTTTCGCCTACGACCGGGAAATGAATATTGCTTTTGCCGGAACGAAAGGCGGCGAGATATTAATCATACCTGTAGATTCGTTCACGGTAAGCATGCGAAAAAAAATCCACTGGGGAACGATTGAAGCGATTGCCATTTCTCCGGAAAGGAAGTTATTGGCTTGTTTATCTGGCGACAGGAAAGTGTCCATCCTGCGCTACGATGCCGACCATCGCCTCGACATCGTTTCCCTGTTCTCGGTTCGCGACCTCGGGTCGGACGATTTCGGCATCTTCCATTCGACCTCTCAGGCGATCGCCATCCACCCGACCAAAGCGCAGATAGCCACGCGCAGCGGCAACAGCGCCGTTGTCGAACTGGACTTTATGGGAACGCAGCTTTCTCAAGTGCGCGTATGCGAAGAAGATATTGCAACGCTCTGCTATTCATCATCAGGCCACTATCTGCTGGCAGGCAGCACGGGCGGCACCATCGGCCTCATCGCTAACGGCGAGTTGCAAAACAGCATCAAACCCGAAGGGCTCACAGAAACCGTGCATTGGTTCGAACCGCTGGAGGACAACCGCTACATTGTCGCTTGCGACTCACGCCGCGTATTGGAATTGCAAATCGATGAGAACAGGCGACTGACCTATCGCAACGGCGAAATTTTCGCGCATGATGACATGGAGCATGTCACGCTCAACCACGACAAGAAAATTTGCCTGGCCAGCAGCTTTGACAGACGGATCTACCGCATTGATCTTGATTCGCTGAAAAGCACGGGAGTGGCGCTGACGGCGGCATTCAAGCTACGGTGGACAAAATTCGTTAAAAATAGCGATCGCATCGTCATTGTGCAAAATCGCGACGGCAGTTTACTCAAAAGCGATATCCTGACGGGGGAAACGTTGGCGATGGTGAAGAATACGCCAGACGCCATCTGGACAGCCTATCGCCGCCGAGACGAAATCATTTGCGCCGGCGAACGCGGCTATATGTACCGTATCCCGCTGCAAGAGGATGGCGCTGTTCTCGGTCTTCCAACCAAACACCCTTTAACGGATACGGACAGTGGATACATCAAACGCATTGTTCCTATGGAAGACGACGATTTTATCGCCGTGATGAGCCGTGGACGCATCATCGTCAAGCAAAACGGCGCCAGCATGACGCACGACTTGCCCACCGCCTTTCGCGACGTTTGTTACTGCCCGCAGCGCCAGTGTTGCTATCTGGCCAGCGAAGACGGCACCGTCTATCAATATCACCGCGGCCAGATCACCGCTCTTCACCAAGGGGACGAACCGATTTGGTCGCTGGGCGTCTCGCCGGATGGTGCGACGCTGGCTTTTGCTGAACGCCTGGGAAAAATCTATTTATATGATCTGGAACAGAACCAAGTCGTTGAAACCACCGACTGCCGATTGCCCAAACGCCTCAAGTGGTTCGATAACCGGACGCTCTATATTTCTTACAGTGGTTCTATCCATAAAATCTTCTTTGATGAACAGTGGCAACATCATGTTGAATTTATTCGCCCGAACGACAATACGGTAGAGGACTTCGTTTTCATTGACGACTATATCGTTTTCATCACATACAACCGCAGAATCTGGCTCTACGACCGTTTGTCCGCGACTCAGTTAGACAGCGTCTATAACAGCGAGGACTATATGAAAAACATTATACATATCAACGACAATATATTTGCGACTTTAGGACGCTCAGGCTATCTTCAACAATACGAACTGCATAACGAGCAGATAAAACCCGGTGCACCGTTGAAAATGGCGTGATACTCATGAATTTGTCGCAAAACACTTGCCTGGCCTTATTGATAGCATCTAATTTCTTCTCCTCGGTCGCCGTCAGCATAGGGATGTATATCATCCCTTGGTATATCAGTAATGAAGGAGAGCAACCCAGACTGTTGGCGATGATGGCGACAATGTCCTCATTAACGCTGATCTTCGTCACGCCATGGATCGGCATGCTGGTCGACAAATTCAATAGGAAAAACCTGCTCACGGTGCTCAACGCCCTTATTTGCATCGCTTTCATTCTGGCTATTTTCAGCCGGTATTTTTCTTTCAGCATTATGCTGCCTTTAGTCATCACCTATTTTGTCGTTCAATTCTATTACGCTATTTTTTATATCGCTCGACAGGGGTTTATTAAAGATATTTTTAGCGGTGATTATCTGTCACGAACCAACTCTCTTCTTGAGATGGAATCGCAAGCATCGACGCTCATCTCTGCGCTTTTGGTCATCTCCGTGTCGTCCTATTTGAGCTATGACACTATTTTTGTGTTGTTGGTCGTGCTGATTGTCATTTCTCTGTTCATCTTGTTGGCCATCCCCTACCAGCGGCACTCCCCCGTAAGCACTCAGATGCCAAAAAGCTCGCTCATTCAGTTCCAGCCTGAAAACCGGAATGTCATTTTGTATCTTCTGATCGGCGCAGTACCCTTCGTCTGCATCATGGTGGTCAATGTGATTCAGGCCCCCTTTATGCATGAAGTTCTGCATGCCTCGATTGAGTCTTACGCCTCTTTCGGCATCATTTATGGCCTGGGCGCCATTTTAGTCAGCCTGCTGCTGGGTTGGTTGGCACCCAAATTCCCCGCGAGAAAATTGGTTCACCTTTTTACCGGCGGTTTCGCCTTAACGGTTCTGTTGATCGCCAGTTCCCCCACGTTGCCGGTGATTTTATGCGGGGCTTTCTTCCTCGGCTTATTCAACTCCGCATCACGCATTAGCAGCCAGAATGTCGTTCTTACCGAAATAGGCAGTGAAAAAATTGGGCGCGTTTTTTCGACCGGCCAGTTATTCACCTTGATCAACCGCGTGCTTGCGACGGGGCTGGTCGTCATCCTATTCCAGGAAAGTTACGAATATGCCTGGTCCTATGTGCTGATGATCAGCGCCATCGCCCCTGCCAGCTTAATGTTGTGGTCGTTTTATGCCAATCGGCCGCAGAAAATAAGGAGATCGTAATGAACATCGCTATCGTGACCGGCAGCCATCGCAAACAATCAAACTCCCGGAATGTGGCGAATTATATTGCCCGTCAGCTCCAGCAGAAGGATCACTTTGTCGATACGCTTGAATTAGCGGAAATCAATCTTCCCCTGTGGGATGAAGATATGGAAACGAATGAGCAGAAATGGTCGGGGCTTAAAACGTGCCATGAACGTTTGAGCAAGGCCGAGGCCCTGATTATCGTTACTCCAGAGTGGAACGGCATGGCACCGCCGATGCTGAAAAACTTCTTACTGCTCTGCGAAGCAGAATATGTCGGCCATAAACCGGCGCTGTTGGTCAGCGTGTCATCGGGCATGGGCGGCGCTTATCCGATCCATGAACTGCGGAGCAGTGGCTATAAAAACAACCATATTTGTTACCTCCCGGATCACATTATCGTGCGCTACGCCAACGATACGTTGAGAACCCCGCTGCCCGCTGACGACTATGAGCAGCTACTGCGGGCAAGGATCGACTATCAGCTGAACCTGTTGCTGCAGTATGGCGCGGCGTTGTCTCAAGTGCGCGCGTCCGGCGTCGTTGATTTTGAGCAATTCCGATACGGCATGTGACTATCCGCTGCGCGCAATGCCCGGCCTCCTCAACCAATACGCGCTCAAAAAGCGTGCGGTGGGTAAAACCCGCCGCACGCTGTCGTTTTTAACCGTTGGCGTAGGCCACTTTTTCGGCTCGGCGACTGGTGAACAATACCAACAGCAGCGCCAACCCGGCGATAATCGCCCCCATCACTGGCACGAAGCTGTATCCCAGCCCGGCGGAGACCACCGCGCCACCGGCGGCGGCGCCCAGCGCATTGCCCAGATTGAAAGCGCCGATGTTGACCGAAGACGACAGGCCCGGCGCTTCGCTGGCCACGCGCATCACACGCATCTGCAGCGGCGGCACCACCGCGAAGGTTGCCGCACCCCAAATCACCATGCTGACCGCGGCGCCGATTTCACTGCGCGCCAGCAGCGGGATCAGCAGCATGATGGCCACCAGCAGCAGCAAAAAGCCCTTCAGCGTCGCGCTTTCGGAGCGGTCGGCGAACTTGCCGCCGAGGTAGTTGCCGATCGAGAAACCGACGCCGATCAACACCAGCATGGTTGTCACGAACAGCGGCGTCGCCTCGGTGATGTGCTGCAACACCGGCGAGATATAGGTATAGAGCGTGAACATCGCGCCCGCGCCCAGCACGGTGGTCAGCAGCGCGGTCAGCACCTGTGGCCGCACCAGCACCGACAGCTCGCGTTTCACATCCGGGCGCGCGCCGGCGCTGCCTTTCGGCAACGAGAACCACAGCCCCAGCATGGCGATCACGCCCAGCCCGGCCGTCGCCAGGAACGACATGCGCCAGCCGATGGTTTCACCCAGCCAGGTCGCGGCAGGCACCCCGCCGATATTGGCGATGGTCAGCCCCATAAACATGGTCGCCACGGCGCTGGCCTGTTTCTCTTTCGGCACCACGCTGGCGGCCACCACCGATCCGAGGCCAAAGAACGCGCCGTGGTTCAGGCTAGTGATAATGCGCGACAGCATCAGAGTGGTGTAATCCGGCGCGATGGCCGACAGCACGTTGCCCAGAGTAAAGATCGCCATCAAGAAGATCAGCGCGCTTCTGCGTGCCCGGTGAGAAAGCAGCAACGTCATCAGCGGCGCGCCGACCATCACGCCGACAGCGTAGGCGCTGATCAACATGCCGGCCATCGGAATGGAGACGTCCACCCCTTTGGCAATGGTCGGCAGCAAGCCCATGGGTGAGAATTCGGTGGTGCCGATGCCGAACGCCCCTACCGCCAGCGCTAACAAGGGATAATTTACTTTCATGCAACAACTCCGGTTTACCGCTGCCGAAGCGCGGGAACAGTTAAGATGCCGAAAGTATGACATTGATCACACCAAAGATAAGCAGGCGGGAGGCTAAAAGACTTTTGCAAATTTGTTAAAAGTGCGGCGGATATCGGCATCCGCACCCAGTGTGGTCACGCATGATGGCCGGCCTACCGCTGCCCTTCCAGCCACGCAAGAAAATCCATCATCCGGTCGGCAAAGGCAGCGTCGTTCGCCTCGCCAACCGCATGAGCCAGCAAGTACGCCATGTCAGCCTGCTGTGCCGGATAGCGCGCCAGCAGCTGCTCGGCATAGTCGGTTAACGTTGTCGGCCAGAATGCGCTGTCCTCGGCGCGCAGCATGTTGGTAGCGCGGATCAGTTTTCTGGCCGCTTCGCGCTTTAAACGCCTCTCATCCGATACCGTCCTTGCCTGCAGCAGTGGCTCCCGATAACGCGCCAATACGCGGTGCAAATCGGCATTGACCGCTAACGCGATGCGCCGATCGGGCTGAAACAGCGGAAAAGCGGCGGACACGTCTTCGCCCCACAGGCAGCGGCAGTGATGCTTCAGCCAAAATCCCCAGGAATGGTGATGCTCCGGCGCCAACGCCTCATCAACGCTGCCGATGTCAAAGTCGACCTTGCTCACGATCCGCGGCTCCAGCTGAAAGGCTTGCCGCCACGCCTCAAGGCGCAGTAACGCCTCGCTATCGGCCGGTTTGATGAGCAACAGCGTGATGTCCAGATCGGATACGCCGGGAAGGGCTTCGCCGCGCGCGACGCTGCCGTAGAGGTAAATGCTGTGGATGAGCGCCGGAAATTGACGCGGCAGCTCCGCCGTCAGCGCCTCCAGCAGCGGGATAAAAGCCTGCTGCAACGGAAACGCCGTCACCGTAGGAATCAACGCCACCTCATGCCCTCCCGCTGCGCACGTTGCCCGCGCGCAGTTCGATGTTCCGCTGCAGTTCACGCAGCCCGCCGGCCAGGAAGCAGGCTTCCGCCAGCACGAACAGCGGGCCGATGATCAGGCCCGTCACGTCGTCCATAAACGCCGGTTTTCGCCCCTCCCAGAAATGCCCAACAAACTGAAACAGCCAGCCGATGACGAAGCCGCCGATGCCGACGCTCAGCCACGCCGCCGTCGACAGCGACGCCACCCAGGCGCCGAACACGAGGCACAGCAGCAGCAACGCCAACATCACGACGCCAAGGCGCAGGCTCAGCCGCAGGTAATAGAGGGCCGCGACGATCACCGCCGCGCAGGCCGGCGAAAACGGCAGCCCTCCCGCGCCCCACGCCGGCCGGGAGAGCAGCGCCAGCAGGCTGATGACGATCAGCGGGATGCCGATAAAGTGCGTGGCGATATTGCGCGCATCGCGGTGGTAGGCGGCATAAGCGGCAAGTTGATCTTCCAGACTTCGCATGTTGACCTCCGAATGGCACGCGCACGGCCGCGCCGGCCCATTGCATTAAAGATAGCCGTATCATTTAGCTTAGGAAAATGGTCAGGGATTGGCGGAAGATCACAGGAGTCGAACCTGCCCAGGACCGCTGGCGGCCCCAACCGGATTTGAAGTCCGGCCGCCCCACCGGGGACGAGGATCTTCCTTGGAGAAGGGAGAAGCAAGGCGCTGATTATAGCGCAGTTTGTTCGCTGCGCTAAGCGGGAAATGGCGGCCGCCGGCGATTCGGCGGCCGGGGAGCGCTACTTCAGGAAATCCTTCACGTCCAGCAGGATGAACTCGTTGTCATCCGCCATATTGGGTTGGCGGCTGGAGGAGAACGGGAAGTTGTTGTCGTTGCCGACGATGATGTGGTTGGCGTCCACCACGTCCACGTTCTCGATGGTGAAGAACGGGAAGGTCAGCACGCCGTCGTTCAGCGGCTTGCGCGCCAGCTTGTTCGGATCCTGAATGTTCATCAGGTCAATATAGGCCAGTTTCTCTACCGGTTTGCCGACGTTGGCGTCCGAGAAAGCGATCTTATATACCCGCTTGAACTTGGCCACCTGGCTGAAGCAGTTGTCGGTCGGCGCGCCGGCAGCGCAGGCTTTATCCGGCGTGCCTTCGCCGTTGTCGCGCTCGATCACCAGCCCGTGGGTGGCGTCGATCATGTTGAAGTCGCCGATGGCGTTCTGGTTGTCTTCCAGCACGTACTGCCAGCTGCGGCCGGTCCAGGCCTGCTGTTTCACGTCGAACTCCAGCACCCGCAGGTAGCGTTTGCCGCCGACGTTCTCGAACTGCTCGCCGTCCCACAGCGCCCCTTCCAGCAGCGGGTACAGCTTGCTGCCGTCCGGTGAGGCGGCCATGCCTTCAAAACCTTTGGAGCGCGCCACCTGGAAGTTCTGCTTGCCGTCCGGCGCGCCCGGCAGGGTCAGCGTCGGGTTGTCCGGCGATTTCACCACCTTGCCGTCCACCTGGGTGTCGAACACCGCCAGCACCTTGCCGTTCAGGTCGGCCTTGATCAGGTAAGGCCCGAACTCTTCACCGATCCATAAGGCATCGTCGGCAAACTGGAAGCTTTCCGGATCGAAGTCGCTGCCGGTCAGATAGCGCTGCTCGGTGCTCTCGTTGATGATGTGGAACGGCACCTTTTTATCCGGATCGTGCAGGAACACCGTCTTCAGCGGCGCGACCGTGCCGTCTTTGAAATCGATCTTGTAGTGGTTGAGGTACAGCATGGCGTCCGGGGAGTTGGCCTTGCTGCCGAAGCCGTTGTCGGTCAGCACCCAGTAGGTGCCGTCGGGCATGTGTTTGATGCCGGAGTGGCCCTGCAGCGGCTGGCCGTTGATCGGCAGGCCGATGCCGGTCAGGCGATCGGCGGATTTGCCCGCCACGCTGCCCAACTCGGTGACGCGTTTCCCGCTGGTGTATTTGCCGCTCTGCTGCAGATCGCTCGGCGCGTCCTTCGGCGTGGAAACGGCGGATTTCACCGGCAGCAGCGCATGCCCCGCCAACGTCGCCGGCACCGGCTGCGCGTCGGCCCACAGGTTGGCGCTCAGCGCCATGCAGCCGACCAGCAGCGCCAGCCGAGTTTTGGTGTTGTGCATGTCATTGTCCCTTTTCGTTGTTATCGCCCAGAAGTAAAAGCAACGTCACTATAGGGAGCGGCAATGACAGAAATATTATTCGGCGAACGCCCGCCGGTAGCTGTGCGGGTGGAAGCGCCAGGTGATGGCGATCAACACCACCACCAGCAGCGCGTGGATCTGCCAGTCCAGCACGAAGCCGCCGCTGTAGTCGCGCAGCAGGCCGGAAAGGTAAGGCGTGACGCCCGCCAGCAGGAAGCCGACGCCCTGCATGAAGGCCACCAGTCGCCCGGCCGCCGCCGGCTGGTGCAAGTGATCGAGCGCCAGCACCAGGCACAGCGGGAACGCGCCGCCCAACCCCAGCCCGGAAAGCAACACCCACAGCCACGGCAGCGTCTGCGGCAGATAAATCAGGCCGATAAAGCCGATCAGTTGCATCATCAGCGCCAGCAACAGCAGCGGCCGCCGGTCATGATTGCGCGCCAGCGCCGGCAACAGCAGCGCGCCTACCACCTGGCCGAAGGTCATCAGCGCCAGCAGCGAACCGCTGGCCTGCGGCTGCCAGCCAAGCTGCATGTAATACGGTGGCAGCCACGCAATCAGGCTGGTATAGCCGCCGTTGATCAGGCCGAAATAGGCGCCGAGCAACCAGGCGCGCCGGTTGCGCAGCAGGCCTGGCCCGCGGTTTTCGCCCGCCGTGCCCAGGCGCGACAGCCCGCGACTGACCGGCCACCAGGCCAGCAGCGCCACCAGGGCCGGCAACGCCCACCAGGCCAGCGCGCTGTGCCAGTCATGCCCTGCGCTCATCAGCCACGGGGTGATCGCCGCACCCAGCCCGCCGCCGCCCATCAGCGCCGCCGACCACAGCCCGGCCACCAGCGCCATGCTTTTAAGGAAGTGATGCTTGATGATGCCGGGCATCACCGTCTGGATCACCCCGATACCGAGCCCGCCCAGCACCGCGCTCATCAGCAGTTGCACGCTGCCGGGGGCCAGTTCGCGCCAAAGCGCGCCCAGCCCGATCGCCAGCAGGCTTAACGCCACGGCACTGCGTTCGCTGAACAGCCGGTTGATGGCGCCGCCCGCCAACGCCATCAGGCCCATCATCAGCACCGGCAGCGTGGTCAGCAGCGCCGCGCCGCCAAAGCTCAGCCCGGTAGCCTGACGCAGCGTCGGCAGCAACGGACCGATCGAGGTCAACAGCGGCCGCATGTTCAGGCCGATCAACACCAGCGCCAGCAACAGCGGGTTGAGCCAGCGGCGAGGGGAAGGTGAATTAACAGAATGATTTAACACGGCATATTCCTGGTACTGCGAAATGAAGAGTGCGGCGTCACAGCGCGATCGCCGCAGCGTTGCGTTACTGTAGGCAACGCCGCTAGTATTGGGAAATTAAATAATAAAATAGCCAACAGTGGGAAAATGAATCGCTACCCGATGTTCAATCCTCAGCTGCTGCTCAGCTTCGTCGCCGTATGCGACAGCAACAGCTTCACCCGTGCCGCAGAGCGGGTGTTTTTGTCGCAGTCCACCGTCAGCCAGCAGGTGCGCCGGCTGGAAGAGATGCTGAGCAAGCCGCTGTTTGAACGCTCCTCGCATCAGGTGCTGCTGACCGAAGAAGGCGTGAAGCTGTTGAGCTACGCGCGCCGCATCATCGCGCTGAATGAAGAAGCCCACGACGCGCTGACCGGCATCTGGCGCGACGGCGTGCTGCGGATCGGCATGCCGGAGGATTTCGCCGTGCCCACCACCGAGCTGCTGGCCGACTTCAGCCGCGAGCACCCGCACCTGCGGCTGGACGTCGCCAGCGGCCTGAGTGCCGATCTGCACAACGCCTACGCGCGTGAAGAGCTGGATCTGATCCTGGTGAAGCAGCGCCGCCGGCAACCGCCGCGCGCCGCGCGGCCGGAACCGCTGCTGTGGCTGGACAGCCTGGCCTTCCCGGCCATCGAGCAATCGCCGGTGCCGCTGGCGGTATTTCCACTGAACGGCCTGTACCGCGACGAGCTGTGCCAGGCGCTGGACAACCTCGGCAAACGCTGGCGCATCGGCTACAGCAGCGCCAGCCTGGCGGCGCTGACCGCCGCCTCCGCCGCCGGGCTGGGCGTCACCCTGCTGCCGGCCGGCTGCCGCCTGCCCACGCATCGGGTGCTGGGCGCGGCCGAAGGATTACCGCCGATAGACAGCTTCGAACTGGCGCTCTATTACCGCGACGGTGCTCCCGCCGCCACGCTGGCGCTGGCCCAGCGGCTGGCGGTGTTTTGCGGGTTGAAGTGAGGCCGCTTACGCCACTATCTGCGGATATTCGCGCTGCAGCCAGTCGATAATCCGTACCCACAGCGCTTCTGTCTGCTCAAGGCAAGCCTGTACCGCCGCATCCGTCACCAAGTCGCCGGAATAATCCGCCACGTTGCGCTGCTTTCGCAATGCATCCAGGCAGATCATTGCCTCGCGCGACAGCCCTACGGTGAGCGGCAACGATTGGATCATGATCTGGTGATGGCCGGGTTTGCTGGTCAGCGTGCGGTATCCTTTGGCTTGTAAAGCGGCATTCGCCATTTGCATGACCGCCTTATATGCCGTGTCGAAACGGCTCTCATTGCTGAGCTGAGTGATACCCGCATCGCGTCGGTTGCGAGCGGCGGCGGCCAGCAATTTTTTAATCGCCCCCGCGTCAGGCGTTATCACCTCCAGTCCCAGCCCGACCAGATTGTCCAGCGTCATCCTTGTCTCCCGCAATCCAAAGTTGGGGTTTCTGCATAATGTCCTGTATAAACGCGGAGTTCTCGGCCAAAGCCGCCCGCCAGGCTTCCGGCGAGTACAGTTTGGGGTTAATTTCCCGACCCAGCGTTTCCTGCAGCGGGTAAACCGCCTGAATCACCTCCGCAAAAGACAGTTTGCCGACGATCAGAACATCGATATCACTGGCCGCCGTCGCTTTGCCACTGGCGACAGAACCAAAAATAAAAGCGCGTTCAATAGCTTCGCCAAACGCTGCCAATGTCTGCCTTAAGCACTCCGCCGGCCCGCAAACCTTGCGGAAAATCGCCGCCAGCTCAGGGAAAATCAGGCAATCGGCGTTGGCCTGATAGCAAATTTGGTTGCCCTGCCGCTGCCTGAGCAAGATGCCGGCTTCAGCCAGCCTGCTCAACTCTTTGTGTAAAGTCCCGGCCTGAGTTGCGGTGCGCCGCGCAATTTCTCGCACATGAAACGCACGCCCGGCTTCAATAAACAGCAGGCTTAGCACTTTTCTACGGTATTCGCTGAACAACAATTCGAGCATCGGATCGTGCATCACGCTGACCTCAATGTAGCTTTAATGACTACAAATGTAGCCATTAAAGCTGCGAAAGAGCAAGCCAAGAGCCCCCTTCCGTCGGCAGACGCCGGTCATTACCAAATCGAATAGTCACCAGTGGCAAATGTCGCTGCCAACCGGCCGCTTCCTCTCCTAAATTGGGGGATGTTTTCACCCCTCACCTCTGGATTAAGGAACCGAACGTGGAAAACCCTCAACAACCGGGCCGCAGAGCCTTCCTCAGCCAAACCGGCAAGCTTACCACCGCCTGCGCGGTGATCGGCCTGACGGGCGGCATGGCGCAGGCCGCTTCGCCTGACCGCGGGCAGTGTGCGCCAACGCCGATGACCCTGACCGATCGCCACTACTGCCTGAGTGAGGTGCGGCTGGAAGACGGCTTTGAATACGACGGCGAAACGGTGATCGGCACCCGCACCGCGCTGTACACCCTGGAGATCAAAGACGGCAAGATCGCCGCCATTCACGCCGCCAACGCGGCGTTGCCCGCCGGCGTGCCCCGCTATCAGGCGCAGGGCCAGCTGCTGCTGCCGGCGTTCCGCGATATGCACATCCACCTGGACAAAACCTTCTACAGCGGCCCGTGGCAGGCACCGCGCCCGCGCCAGGGCAAAACCATCATGGACATGATCGCACTGGAGCAGACGCTGATCCCGAAACTGCTGCCCACCTCGCAGCAACGGGCGGAAAACCTGATCGCCCTGCTGCAGTCCAAAGGCAGCACCGTAGCGCGCAGCCACTGCAATATCGATCCGGTCAGCGGCCTGAAAAGCCTGGAACACCTGCAGCGCGCGCTGGAAAACCACCGGGCGGACTTCAGCTGTGAAATCGTCGCTTTCCCGCAGCACGGGCTGCTGCACTCCAAGGTCGACGCGCTGATGCGCGAAGCGATGCAGATGGGCGTACAGTACGTCGGCGGGCTCGATCCGACCAACGTCGACGGCGCGATGGAGAAATCGCTCGACGCCATGTTCCAGATCGCCCTCGATACCGGCAAAGGCGTGGATATCCACCTGCATGAAACCAGCCCGGCCGGGGTCGCCGCCATCAACTACATGATCGCCACCGTGGAGAAAAACCCGGCGCTGCGCGGCAAGGTCACCATCAGCCACGCTTTCGCCCTGACCACGCTGACGCCGGGCGAACTGGCGGAAACCGCCACCCGGCTGGCGGCGCAGCAGATCACCATCGCCTCCACGGTGCCGATCGGCGGCCTGATGATGCCGCTGCCGCAGCTCAGCGAGAAAGGGGTGTTCGTGATGACCGGCACCGACAGCGTGATCGACCACTGGTCGCCGTTCGGCACCGGCGACATTCTGGAGAAGGCTAACCTGTATGCCCAGCTGTACCGCGGCTCCGACGAGTATCACCTGTCGCGCGCCATGGCCATCTCCACCGGCGGCGTGCTGCCGCTGGACGATAAGGGGCAGCGCGCCTGGCCGAAAGCCGGCGATGCCGCCGAGTTCGTGCTGGTCAACGCCAGCTGTTCCGCCGAGGCGGTCGCCCGCCTGCCGGCGCGCAGCGCCACCTTCCATCAGGGGCGTCTGGTGGCCGGCCAGGTGAGCAAAGCCTAAGGTCGGTCCGCTGTTGTCATCATGATGGCCGTTTTTGGCCTTCTGCCCGAGTAAGGCGCGGCGCAAGATGGTCGCTACACACACTGGCGGAGGGCCGAAAATGTCACAGAGCGCGTTATTGATCATCGATGTCCAGCAATCATTCCAGCACCGTCCATTCTGGCAGGAGGACGATCTGCCGGCGTTTCAGCAGGCGCTAACCCGCCTGATCGCGGGCTGCCGACAACGCGGCGCGGCCCTGGTCGACATACTGCACGTTTCGCCGCAAGGGCCGTTCTCGCTGGCTTCAGGCCACGTGCAGCGCCTGCCGTTCCTCACCCACCAGGCGGATGTCACCGTGCATAAGCATGTGCATAATGCGCTGACCGAATCCGGCCTCGATGCCTGGCTGCGCGAGCGGGACATCAACCACCTGATCGTCTCCGGCATCCGCACCGAACAGTGCTGCGAAACCACCACCCGGGTGGCGTCCGATCTCGGTTATCGGGTGACTTTCGTCACCGAGGCGACGCTGACCTTCCCGATGCGCCATCCCGACGGCGAAGTCTTTACCCCCGCGCAGTTGAAGCGGCATACTGAAACCGTACTGGTCGATCGTTTCGCCCGCATCGCCAGCGTGGATGAGGCGCTGGCGCAACTCGCACAGGAGTAATCATGTCGCAGGCCGTCTATTTTCTGCTGTTGCCCAACGTGCTGTCGCTGGACGTCAGCGGCCCGGCGGAAACCCTGCGCCTCGCCGGGCAGTTCAGCCTGCGTTACCTCAGCCCGACGCCGCAGATCGTCTGCTCCATCGGCATGGCGCTGAGCGGCCTGCAGCCGTTGCCCGAACGCCTGGAAGACGGCGCCATCCTGGTGCTGCCGGGGGTCGGCGATTCGCAGCACTATTTCGCCGGGGAAGAGGCCGAGCAGGCGCGCCGCTGGCTGACGACGCTGCGGCCCGACCTGCAGCGGCAGCGCATCACCCTGGTGTGCATCTGCTCCGGCGCGCTGCTGGCGGCGCAGGCCGGGCTGCTCGACGGCTATCAGTGCACCACCCACCACGACGTCATCGAACGCATCCGCCGGCAGGCGCCGGCGGCGCAGGTGAAAGAGAACCGCATCTTCGTTGAAGACCGCGGCGTCTACACCAGCGCGGGCATCACCACCGGCATCGATTTGGCGCTGCACCTGGTCCACCGCCACTGCGGCTCCGGCCGGGCGCGCGACGTCGCCCGCGACATGGTGGTCTATTTCCGCCGCGCCGGCGACGATCCGCAGCTGTCACCCTGGCTGCGTTACCGCAACCACCTGCACCCGGCGGTGCACCGCGCGCAGGACGTGATGGCCGCCGAGCCGGAAGCCAACTGGTCGGTGCCGCAGGTGGCGGAGAAGGCGCACGTCAGCAGCCGCCATCTGGCGCGGCTGTTTCGCAGCCACGTCGGCATCAGCGTACGGGAATATCATGAGCAGCTGCGGTTGGCGGTGGCGCAACAGCGCCTGCAGCAAGGGTATGGGTTGGAGAAGGCCGCGCTGGCGGCCGGTTTTTCTTCCGGGCGGCAGCTGCGCCGCGCCCAGCAGCGCCAGCGCTCGCCGCTATGACACCAGCCGGCGAGTATCCAGCCGCTGCAGGCCGACAGACAGCAGCAGGCTGAGCCCCAGCGCCACGCCGAACACCCAGAAGATATCCAGCAGCGGGTGGCCGGTGAAATCCAGGTGCCGATTGCGCATCACGTTGACGATCAGGGCGTGAAAACCGTAAATCGCCAGCGAATGGCGGGAAAAGACGCTCAGCCAGCCGATCGGCTGCGGCAGACAGTGTTTCACCCACACCAGCAGCGCCACCGCCGCCATAAACACCAGCGGGCCGCTGTAGATGTAGTAGGTATCGGCGAAGTTGCCGTTGATGAACAGCTGGTGTTTGGTGCCGCGCGCGATCAGCGCCACGCACAGCGCAAATCCCAACGCCGCCAACCAGCCCACGGCGCGCCCGCGCGCCTCCATCATGCCAATCGCCCGCCCGGCCAGCGCATACAGCAGGTAGTAGAAGGTATCGCCGTAGATATACAGGTTAACCGGCAGCAGGTGCACGTTGCCGAAGGTCAGCTTGTCGGTATTCGGGTTGGCGATCGCCGCCAACACCACCAGCGCGGCGGCCAGGTAGCGGCGCGATACCGGTTTGACGCTGATCAGCGGCGACAGCAGGTAAATCACTGCGATGGCGTAGAAAAACCACAGATGATAGAACACCGGCTTTTGCAAAATGCCGCGCAGCGACGGCCAGAAACCGATCTTGGTGAAGGCCGCGATGTAGATCAGCGCGATGGCGCTGTAGAACAGAATGCAGCAGGCGATGCGGGTGAAATGCCGCCGGCCGGCGCTCTTGTCGCCGAAGAACAGGTAGCCGGAAATCATAAAGAACAGCGGCACCGATACGCGCGACAGCGAGTTCAGCACGTTGGCGATATCCCAGTTGTGCAGCCCTATCGCCGCGCCGTTGGTGACGTAATAGGTGGTGGCGTGGATCATCACCACCATCATGCACGCCATCGCCCGCAGGTTGTCTATCCAGCCGATTTTCTCGCTCAAACGCTCGCCCGATCTTGTGTCATATTGATATGTTAAGAAGAGGTTATCGGGCACGGCGTTCGGCGACAACCCAAAAGCGAAATATCAGAATGCACTTAAACAACACCTTATGATTGCGAAGGTGAACAATTGGCGGCAAAATAGCCGCCACAACTCGCTCAGTTTGCGCTTCCCGCCCTGGCAGTTCCTTTTTCTCTTTTACTATCAGTACAATAATATGAAAACAACATTACCACCTGCGGCACGTTTGGGCCGACAGGCGCTTTTATTCCCTCTTTGTCTGGTGCTGTTCGAGTTCGCCACCTATATCGGCAACGATATGATTCAGCCGGGCATGCTGGCCGTCGTGGCGGATTTCAACGCCGGTGAAGAGTGGGTGCCCACCTCGATGACCGCCTATCTGGCCGGCGGCATCTTCCTGCAGTGGCTGCTCGGGCCGCTGTCGGATCGCCGCGGCCGTCGCCCGGTGATGCTGGCCGGGGTGGCATTCTTTATCGTCGCCTGCCTGGCGATCCTGCTGGTCACCACCATCGAGCAGTTCATCGCCATGCGTTTCCTGCAGGGCATCGGCCTGTGCTTTATCGGCGCCGTCGGCTACGCCACCATCCAGGAGTCGTTCGAGGAGGCGGTGTGCATCAAGATCACCGCGCTGATGGCCAACGTGGCGCTGATCGCCCCGCTGCTGGGGCCGCTGGCCGGCGCGGCGCTGATCCACGTCGCGCCGTGGCAGAGCATGTTTGTGCTGTTTGCCGCGCTGGCGGCCATCGCCTTCTACGGCCTGTGGAAAGCGATGCCGGAAACCGCCACGCTGCAGGGCGAGGCGTTTTCCGCCGCCAACCTGTGGCGCGACTACCGCCAGGTGCTGGGCAACCGCCGCTTCCTGTGCGGCGCGCTGGCGATCGGTTTCGCCAGCCTGCCGCTGCTGGCCTGGATCGCCCAGTCGCCGGTGATCCTGATCAGCGGTGAGTCGCTGTCGACGCTGGATTACGGCCTGCTGCAAATCCCGGTGTTCGGCGCGCTGATCCTCGGCAACCTGACGCTGGCGCGCCTGACCGGCAAAAACAGCGTGGAGCGCCTGATCAAACTGGGCGCGGGCCCGATGCTGTTGGGGCTGTTGATCGCCGCGCTGGCGACCCAGTTCTCCAGCCACGCCTACCTGTGGATGACCGCCGGCCTGAGCCTGTACGCTTTCGGCATTGGCCTCGCCAACGCCGGGCTGTACCGCCTGACGCTGTTCTCCAGCAATGTCAGCAAAGGCACGGTGTCGGCCACGATGGGCATGCTGAGCATGATGGTGTTCACCGTCGGCATCGAGCTGGCCAAGGTCGCCTACGTCTGGGGCGGCAGCGGGCTGTTCAACCTGTTCAACCTCATCAGTGGCCTGTGCTGGCTGACGCTGGTGGCGCTGTTCCTCGGCAAACGCCGCAACGGCGACCCCACGCCGCAGCCGAACGGCGCGGTGTAAACGCGACGATAAAACGCCGGTCCGGTTTCCTGACCGGCGTTTTTTTATGCGGCTTCAGCCGAGCAGCCCCCACAGCGCATATCCCGTTCCCACCATCGCCACCGCCAACAACAGCAACGCCGACAGGACAGAGATCGCACGCCGCGCGCGCTGCAGCGCCGTTCCCGACAGCAGGGTGATATAGGCCAGCAAAATGGCGAAGTCCGCCAGCACCCACAGCGCGGTCAGCAGCGTCAGGCTGGCGCCGATCGAGGGGGTGACGGCGATAAACTGCGGGAAAAAGGCGACGAAGAAAATGATGTCTTTGGGGTTGGCGATGCCCACCAGAAAACCGTTCAGGATCGCCGAGCGTTTTTGCGGCGGCGCTACGGGCGGCGCATCGAGGGTTCGTGCGGATAAATCCTCATACAGCGAGACGATCGCCATGCGGCCGATAAACAGGCAACCCAGCAGGCCTATCCACTGCAGCAAGCGCCTATCCACCGCGAACAGCCCGGTGATAATCAGCGCGGCGATGCCGATCAGCAACAAGGAGGCCCCGTTGCTGCCCAACGCGGTCAACAGCGCGCGCCGGGCGCCAAAGCGCGCCGCGGTGTTGGCGACCACCACCACCACCGGCCCCGGCGTGGCGATCAGCAAGAAAATGGCGGCGAAATACGCCGCCAGTAACGACAGGTTCATCTTTATTTCACTCACATTCAGACGGTTGGCGTCGGATCATTATTACGCCGCCGCCCCCGCCTTGAAAAAGGAGTAATCCTGTCGTTTACTGTGAATCAGACTCATTATTAGAGACGCCGCGATGGCCAGTTCCCTTCCGCCGCTTTATGCCCTGCGCGCCTTCGAAAGCGCCGCCCGCACCGGCTCGTTCACGCTGGCCGCCGACGAGCTGCATCTCACCCCCAGCGCCGTCAGCAAGCACATCAAAACGCTGGAGCAGCACTTCGGCTGCCGGCTGTTCCAGCGCAACGGCCCGCGCATCGAGGTCACCCCGCAGGGGAAAATCTTCGCCGCCGAGCTGCAGCAGGGGTTTGCGCGCATCGAGCAAGCCTGCGCGCTGTTCAAGAGCCACCGCGATCTGCTGCGGCTGAAGGCGCCCTCGACCCTGACCCTGCGCTGGCTGCTGGATTGCCTGAGCCGGTTCCGGCAAACGGCGCAGGCGTTCGAGGTGCAGGCAGCCAGCGTGTGGATGGACATCGACAGCGTGGACTTTTTCAGTGAACCTTACGACTGCGCCATTCTGCTCGGCAACGGCCATTTCGGCGCCAACACCGCCGCCGTAAAACTGTTCGACGAATGGCTGATCCCGATTTGCGCCCCTGCGCTGCTCGCCGACGGGCAGCGCGATCTCGCCGCCTGCCCGCTGATCCACCCTTCGCCCGATCGGCGCGACTGGCGGCGCTGGCTGCAAAAAAGCGGCATCGCGACTCCGATCGATCTTATGCGCGGCCAGGTATTTGATTCGCTGGAACAGGGCAACGCGGCGGCCATCGCCGGGCACGGCGTCTCGATCGGCGATCTGGCGCTAAGCCTGCGGACGATTGAGGAGGGGTTATTGGCGCTGCCCTGTGACGCCGCCGTGCGCACCGGCGACGGTTACTATCTGGTTTGGCCGGAAGAATCGGCGAAACGGCCGCTGATCGAACGTTTACAAGCGTTTCTCACCGCCCAAACGCCCGACGTCAGCCGGGCCGCCGTCAGGTTTATCGGCTAGGGGACTCGCTGCCGAACAACCCGCCGTCGCGCAGCAGATGCTCGTTACCCTTGCGGCGGGTAAAACCGCTGCGATCGAAGAACTCCAGCACCTGGATCGCCAGCTTGCGCCCGACGCCGAGCCGATCGCGGAAATCGGCGGCGTTGGCGCCCCCGCGCTCCGCATCCAGCTCACGGATCAGCGCCGCGAACTGATCGATGCGTCGGCTGAGGTAGTAGCGATCCACCACCACCGCCGTCACATGGCCCAGCTGGGCCGCCTTGCGCAGCAGCGCGCGCACCCGGCTCTCTTCCTCGCCCAGTTCGCTCGCCAGATCGCGCACCCACCACGGCTCGTCGCCGAACAGCGGTTCGATGCGCGCCCACAGCGGCGCCTCTTCGGCGCTGAACGCCAGGCCGTGTTCCGGCAGGTGCAGCCAGCCGCGCGTATTGCGCAGCGCGCCGGCCTTCAGCAACCGATCGATCATCATAAACACCAGCGCTTCCGGTTGCTGAGGCAGGGCCATGCGCCGCAGACGGGCGCGCCCTAAGCCCAGCTGATCGGCGTGCTGTTGGTGGTACTCCGCCAGCACCTGCAGCAGGCGGCTTTCCGCCTGTTGCACCTGATCCTGCGCCAGCGCCCGGTCACCGACGATCAGCAAATCGCGGTCCGCCAGCAGTGCCGCCAGGCCGTCGTCGGTCAACTGACGCGCCCAGGCGAACGCCGGCAGCGACAGCGCGCCGTGCGGCAGCTCAAGCGCCAGCGCCTGCGCATCGTCCTGCGCCTGCGCCAGGGCCTGCAGCCATGCCAGATACTCCGGCTGGCGCTTGCCGCGCTTGGGCGCGCTCAGCCTGAGCACCCGGGCCGCGCCCAGCGTTTGCCGCGCGCCGATATCGCGCAGCACCAGCCGATCGTTCTCCGCCAGCCACAGCGGGCGATCGAGGATCAGTTCCGCCAGCCCGTCGTTCAACAGCGAAATGCGCCCGGTGATGTGGCTGGCGGCATGATGCAGATGCAGCGGCTGCCAATGACGGATCGGCCGATCCGTCTCCAGCGCCACCAGAATGCGTTCCGCCGCCTCCGGCGGGCGCTGCGCCAGCAGCCAATCGCCGCGCGCGATCCGATCTTTATCGACATCGCCGCTGATGTTAAGCGCGATGCGTTGCCCGGCCTGCGCCTGTTCCACGGTCTGATTCTGGGCATGCAGGCCGCGCACCCGCACCGGCGCATCGGCGCCGGTCAGCCACAGCGTATCCCCCACCTTCACCCGGCCGCCGAGCGCAGTGCCGGTCACCACCAGCCCCGCCCCTTTGACGCTGAACGCACGGTCTACCGCCAGGCGAAAACGGCGCGTCAGCGCATGCTCGCCGGGCGACAGTGCCAGCAAATGCGCGCGCAGCGCGTCGATGCCCTCACCCACCGCCGCTGCGGTAACGAACAGCGGCGCATCGGGCCAGCCCTGGCGCGCCAGTTCATCGCGCACCTGGCGGCGTACCTCGTCGACACGCGCCGCCTCCACCCGGTCGGCCTTGGTCAGCGCCACCGTCAGCGCCGGGCGCCCGCTCAGGCGCAGGATCGCCAGATGCTCGCGGGTTTGCGCCATCACGCCGTCGTCGCAGGCCACTACCAGCAGCGCGTGGTCGATGCCGCCGACGCCCGCCAGCATGTTGGCGAGGAATTTCTCGTGGCCGGGCACATCGATAAAGCCCAGCACCCGGCCGTCCGGCTGCGGCCAGTAGGCGTAGCCCAGATCGATGGTCATGCCGCGGCGCTTTTCTTCCGGCAGGCGATCCGCGTTGATCCCGGAGATCGCCTGCAGCAGGGTGGTTTTGCCATGATCGACATGGCCGGCGGTGGCGATGATCATGAGGCGCTCAACGCGTCGATCAGCGCCCCTTCCTGTTCCAGACAGCGCAGATCCAGCCACAGCCGGCCGTCACCGAGGCGGCCGATCACCGGCTGCGGCAGGCGGCGCCAGCGTTCAGCCAGCGCCTCCAGCGTGGCGCCGCGGCCGTCGCGCGGCGTGAAGGTCAGGGCAAAGCTGGGCAGGCGATCCACCGGCAGCGAACCGCTGCCAATCTGCGACCAGCAGGGTTCGGCGCGCAGCTCGAAATCGGCGGTGAACCGCGGCGTCAGCGCCGCCAGCAGCCGCTCGGCCGCCTGTTGCATCTCCTGCTGCGGACGGGTCAGCAGCCGCAGCGTCGGCAACTGCTCAGCCAGTTTTTCCGGCTGCAGATAGAGCCGCAGCGTGGTCTCCAGGGCCGCCAGCGTCAGCTTGCCGACGCGCAGCGCGCGCTTGAGCGGGTGTTGCTGCAGGCGGGCGATCAGCGCCTTTTTGCCGACGATGATGCCGGCCTGCGGGCCGCCCAGCAGCTTATCGCCGGAGAACATCACCAGATCGACGCCGGCGGCCAGCAGCCGCTGCGGCATCGGTTCGGCGGGCAGGCCGTACTGCGCCATGTCGATCAGCGAGCCGCTGCCCAGATCGGTGGCGGTCGGCACGCCCTGTTCGGCCCCGAGCAGCGCCAGTTCGGCCTCGTCGACCGCCGCGGTAAAGCCCTGAATGCTGTAGTTGCTGGTGTGCACCTTCATCAACAGGCCGGTCTGCTCGTTGATGGCCTGGCGGTAATCTTTCAGATGGGTGCGGTTGGTGGTGCCGACCTCCACCAGTTGGCAGCCCGCCTGGCGCATCACGTCGGGAATGCGGAACGCGCCGCCGATTTCCACCAGCTCGCCGCGCGACACCACCACCTCTTTGCCGGGGGCGATCGCCGCCAGCATCAGCAGCACCGCCGCCGCGTTGTTATTGACGATGCAGGCGTCCTCCGCGCCGGTCAGCCGGCACAGCAGATCCGCCACCGCCCGATCGCGATGGCCGCGCCCGGCACCGTCCAGATCGTACTCCAGCGTCACCGCCTCCCCCATCACCGCGCTTACCGCGTCCTTCACCGGCTGCGCCAGCAGGGCGCGCCCGAGGTTGGTGTGCAGCACGGTGCCGCTGAGGTTGAACACCGGCAGCAAAGCCGGGCGTTGCTGCCGGGCCAGCTCGGCCCGCAGCGCCTGCGGCCAGTCGTCGCACCAGGCGGGTAAACGTTGCTGTTGGTTGATAGCGGCGCGCGCCTCGGCCTGCAGCCGGCGCAGCAGTTCGCCGATCAGCGTCTGGCCATGCTGCGCCACCAGCGGTTCAATCGCGGGTTCACGCAGCAGGCGGTCAATGGCGGGCAGTTGGCTGTAAAGAAGGTGGGATTCAGTGCTCATGGTCGCTCGGTTTTCAGTTTAGACGTATCGGCATAGCAAACCCCCGCCGCGGCGGGGGAGAAAAAACTCAGGGAGGCGAGGTGCGGGCGAAGCTTTCGCGGGCGAACAGGCGTTCGGCCAGCTTGACCAGCACCGGACGTTCGACGCACCAGTTGGGCAGGATGCGGCGGAAATTGAGGTAACCCAGCGCGCAGCCGGTGGCGATATCCGCCAGCGTCAGCCGCTCGGCATTGAGCCACGTTTTTTCCCGCGCCAGCTCCTCCAGTGCATCCAACCCCTGCGTCAGCTTGTCGCGCTGGCGCAGCATCCAGTTTTCGTCCTGCTTTTCCGGCGCGCGCCGGCTTTCGCGGAACAGCGTCGCCGCCGCTTCGGTCACGCCGTCCGCCAACGCCGCCACCTGGCGGACGCGCAACGCAGCGGCGCGATCGGCCGGCAAAAACGCCGGCTCCACCGCCAGCAGTTCGAGGTATTCGGCCACGATCGGCGAGTCGTAAAACACCTCGCCGTCATCGGCGATCAGCACCGGCACCTTGGCGAGCGGGTTCAGCTCCTTCACCCGGCTGCCGGGCTCATACGGCGGATCGTTGACGAATTCGAACGCGATCCCCTTCTCCAGCAGCATCACGGAAATCTTGCGCACAAAGGGACTGGTGTAACTGCCGATAAGCTTCATCCGTTCTCCTCCGCTTCGTCCTGGCCGCGGCGTCCTTACTTCACCGCCAGGGTATCGATAATCCGCTGCACCAGCGCCTGATGCACTTCCGGAGTTTTGGCCGGCGACAGCATTTGCAACGTCACCACCCGCTTGTTGAACACCGTCAACACCAGGGTGGAGACCACCTTTTGCCCGTTGACGGTCTGTTCGGTATCCACCCGGCGAAACTTCTGTTTGCCGACGCTGAAGTTCTCTTCTTTGGTGGTCTGGATATTCTGATAGCGCTCGGCCAGCACCGTGATGGCGCTCTGCGCCAGCTCTTTCAGCATTTTGTCGCTGGTGTTGAGCTTCATGCCGTCCGGCGGGATCACTTCGGACGAAACCGCGCTCTGGCGCGACTTGCCGTCAAGAAAGCGCTGAATGGTGGAGGTGCTGTCGTTGATGATGCCGCTGTTCAGCGTTTGATCGCTAAAGCCCGGCGGCAGCTCGAAGGTGATTTTGCCCTTCTGCAGCGACACGCTAAGCCCCGGCGGCGCGGGCGGGGTTTCTACCGGCGCAGGCGGCGGCGGTGGCGCGGGCTGCGTCACGGTCGGCTTGGTGTCCGGTGGCGGCACCGCCGGTTTGGTGTCGTCTTTGTTGTCGCAGGCCGCCAGTCCGATCGCCAGCACGGCGACCGCGGTCAGTTTTGCCAGGGTGTTTAACATCGTGGTTCCTTTCGCTTGGCGCGTTATGGCCTAAACGTAGCAACTCGCCCGGGCGATTGCCAGAAGCCCGTGCTGAAATTGCTGGTCCGGCCCCGCGCGAACGGGGCCGGGCGGTTACTCCGCCGGGAACAGGAACGGATTGATGCTGCTGCGGCCGAAGCCTTCTTCTTCCATGCGGGCATCCAGCACCAGCGAAGCCAGATCGTCGGCCACCGCTTCAACCTGCGGGTCTTTTTCCTGATAGAGGATCTTCAGGTAAGTGCCGCAGTCGCCGCAGCTTTCCGCCTTCACCGCCGCCTGTTCGCTGTCCAGCGACCAGTAGTTGAGATCGCGGGTCTGCTCGCAGTTGCTGCACTTCACCCGCACCACGTGCCATTCGCTTTCGCACAGGTTGCAGTGCAGGTAGCGCAGGCCGTTGACGGTGCCGATATGCACCATGCTGGAAACCGGGATGCTGCCGCACACCGGGCAGAACTGGCGCTGCTCGCCGTATTCGGCGCGCGCCTTGCCGGGGATCAGGCTGGCCATCTGCGCCCAATAGAGCGACAGCGCGGCCCAGAGGAACGGCGCCTTCTCGCTGCCCACCTTGCCGAACTCGCGGTTGAGCAAGGCGTCGGCCATCAGCTCCAGCTCATGCGCCGAGGCTTTCTCCAGGTTGTCCAGCACCGCCAGGATGTGCTCCGGCGCCTGCGGACGCAGCTCGGCGATCAGCGACGTCAGCAGCTTGCGCCAGTGCTCGCTGCGCGGGAACACACTCAGATCGAGCGGCGGTTTGCCGCTGGCGGCGCCCTGCGCCAGCGCTTCGCTCAGATCGAGTTCAAGCGGGTTGTCGTGCAACGCATGCTGCTGCGCCTGCGCCAGCTCGGCGGCGAAGTTCAGGTAGTCGCCCAGCGGATTGTCGACCGCCAGCTGACGCAGACGATCGGCGCGGCGGCTGTACAGGCTTTTCAGGTTGGCGAAAAGTAACGGCGGGATGTTCTCCGCCGTTGTGGACTTCTCACGCTGTGCCCCTAACTGCTCTTTAGGAACGATGCGGATACTCATCAGGGTTTATCTTCCTGTCGTTTCTCGCGGACCTCACGGTACCAGCGCGGATGATGTTTCTTGGCCCAGGCCGCCGGCACCCAGCCTTCCACCATCGCGGTAATGGTGCCTTTTACCCACAATGCGGCGTAAATGTGCACCATAATCACGATAATCAGGCCGACCGCGGCCAGCGAATGCACCAGCAGCGCGATGCGGATCAGCGGGATGGAGAACGACGGCGCAAAATACGGCCGCCAGATCACCACACCGCTGGCCAGCAGCAGCAGGCTGATAATCGCCGCCCAGAACACGCACTTCTGGCCGAAATTATAGCGCCCGGTGTCACCCACTTCCTCGTTCATGGCGATTTTGTGGATGTTCTTGGCCCAGACGATATCTTCCCGGTTGATCAGGTTATGCTTCCAGTAGCGCAGGAACATCAGCAGGAACGCGGCGAACATGATCACCCCGACAAACGGGTGCAGAATGCGCGCCAGCTGCGGCGTCCCGAAGATGTTCATCAGCCAGTTGAAGGAGGGGAAGAAGAACCCCAGCCCGCTGATGGCGGCGAACACGAAACAGAACGCCACGATCCAGTGGTTGATGCGCTCCGGCGCGCTGTAACGCTGAATGGGCTTTTCCTTTCTCATTTGCGCGTCTCCTCGTCGTGCGACTCGTCGTGCTCGTCCTCATCCTCGACGCGGTTAGGCCCGACGCCGACATAGTGGAACACGCTGGCCGCGAAGGTGGCGGCAAAACCGATGGCCGCCAGGGGTTTCCACACGCCCTTCCAGAAGGTCACCGCCGGGCTGATGCTCGGGTTGTCCGGCAAACCGTGATACAGCTGCGGTTTGTCGGCGTGGTGCAGCACGTACATCACGTGCGTGCCGCCCACCCCTGCCGGATCGTACAGACCGGCATTCTGGTAGCCGCGGGTGTTCAGCTCGCTGACGCGATCCGCCGCCACCTGCTTCATCGCTTCCTTGGTGCCGAAGTGAATCGCGCCGGTCGGGCAGGTTTTCACGCAGGCCGGTTCCTGGCCGACGTCCACGCGGTCGACGCACAGGGTGCACTTGTACACCCGGTTGTCGTCCTTGTTCATGCGCGGTACGTCGAACGGGCAGCCGGCGATGCAGTAGCCGCAGCCGATGCAGTGCTCGGACTGGAAGTCGACGATGCCGTTGGCGTACTGAATGATCGCGCCTTCCGACGGGCAGGCCTTCAGGCAGCCCGGATCGGCGCAGTGCATGCAGCCATCCTTGCGGATCAGCCATTCCAGCTTGCCGTTTTCCTCCACCTCGGAGAAGCGCATCACCGTCCACGACTTGGCGGTCAGATCGGCGGGGTTATCGTACACCCCGACGTTGTGCCCCACTTCGTCGCGGATGTCGTTCCATTCGGAACAGGCCACCTGACAGGCCTTGCAGCCGATACAGGTGGTGACATCGATCAGTTTGGCCACTTCTTCCTGGTGGTCACGGGCGCGCGGCGCCGGCGTGAAACCATTGGTGGCGGATTTACGAATGATGTCTTGAGATTGCATGGCCATAATTCGTCTCCGTTACACCTTTTCCACGTTGACCAGGAACGCCTTGAATTCCGGCGTTTGCGTATTGGCGTCGCCGACGAACGGCGTCAGCGTGTTGGCGATAAAGCCTTTCTTCGCCACCCCTTCGTAACCCCAGTGGATCGGGATACCGATGGTGTCGACTTCCTGGCCGTGCACCTGCAGCGTGCGAATACGCTTGGTCACCACCGCCTTGGCCTTGATGTAGCCGCGGTTGGAGCTGACCTTCACGGTGTCGCCCTGCTTGATGCCTTTCTTCTCCGCCAGCTTCTCGCCGATCTCCACGAACTGTTCCGGCTGCGCGATGGCGTTCAGCCGCGCGTGCTTGGTCCAGTAGTGGAAGTGCTCGGTCAGACGATAGGTGGTGCCGACGTAAGGGAACTTGTCGGATTTGCCCATCGCCGCCAGATCGTCCTTGAACACGCGCGCCGCCGGGTTGGACACCACGTTCGGGTGCAGCGGGTTGGTACCGAGCGGCGTTTCGAACGGCTCGTAGTGTTCAGGGAACGGCCCTTCCGCCATCTTGTCGGTGGCGAACAGGCGGCCCATGCCTTCCGGCTGCATGATGAACGGCCCGACGTCGCTGCCCGGCGCGGCGGTGCTGTAGTCCGGGATATCGGCCCCGACCCACTTGGCGCCGTCCCACTCCAGCAGCTGGCGTTTCGGATCCCACGGTTTGCCCTGCGGATCCGCCGAGGCGCGGTTGTACAGAATGCGGCGGTTGAGCGGCCATGCCCAGGCCCAGCCCAGCGTGTTGCCGAGACCGGACGGATCGGCGTTGTCGCGCCGCGCCATCTGGTTGCCGGCCGGCGTCCAGCTGCCGGCGAAGATCCAGCAGCCGCTGGCGGTGGTGCCGTCGTCGCGCAGCTGCGCGAACGAGCTGAGCAGCTCGCCTTTTTTCACCACTACTTTGCCGTCGGCATCCAGCAGATCCGCCAGCGCCTTGCCGTTGTTCTCCTGCGCCACCTCTTCCGGCGCCGGGTTGTCCGGCGTCAGGTAGTCCCAGCGCATGTTCAGCACCTGTTCCGGCACCGCGCCGCCGTCGCGCGCATACATCTCGCGCAGGCGGCTGAAGATGCCCGCCAGGATCTCGCCGTCGTTCAGCGCTTCACCCGGGGCGTCCGCGCCTTTCCAGTGCCACTGCAGCCAGCGGCCGGAGTTGACGATCGAGCCGTTCTCTTCGGCGAAGCAGGTGGACGGCAAGCGGAACACTTCGGTCTGGATCTGCGACGAATCGACGTCGTTGAACTCGCCGTGGTTCTGCCAGAAGTTGGAGGTCTCGGTGTTCAACGGATCGATGGTCACCAGGAACTTCAGCTTGGACAGCGAAGCCACCACCTTGTTTTTGTTCGGGAACGACGCCACCGGGTTAAAGCCCTGGCAGAAGTAGCCGTTGACCTTGCCCTGCGCCATCATCTCGAAGTACTGCAGCACGTCGTAGCCTTTGTCCCACTTCGGCAACCAGTCAAAGCCCCAGCTGTTGTCCTTCTGCGCCTTGTCACCGTAGAAGGTCTTCATCATGCTGACGAAGAATTTCGGGTAGTTGCCCCAGTAGTTCACCTGGCCCGGCAGCAGCGCCTTCGGCGTGTTGGCCTTCAGGTAGGTCTCGAGATCGGTCTGTTTCTCCGACGGCAGCGTCAGGTAGCCCGGCAGGCTCTGCGACAGCAGGCCGAGATCGGTCAGCCCCTGGATGTTGGAGTGGCCGCGCAGCGCGTTGACGCCGCCGCCCGCCATGCCCATGTTGCCGAGCAGCAGCTGGATCATCGCCATGGTGCGGATGTTCTGCGCGCCGACCGAGTGCTGAGTCCAGCCCAGGGCGTACAGGAACGAAGCGGTCTTATCCGCCACGCAGGTTTCGGCGATGTATTCGCACACCTTGAGGAAATCGTCCTTCGGCGTGCCGCAGATGTTGGTCACCACGTCAGGCGTGTAGCGGCTTACGTGCTGTTTCAGCAGGTTCCACACGCAGCGCGGATCCTGCAGCGTGACGTCGCGCTTGGCGAAGCCGTTCTCGTCGAACTGGTAGTTCCAGGTGGTTTTGTCGTACTTGCGGTTTTCCGCGTCGTAGCCGCTGAACAAGCCGTCTTCGAAGGCAAAGTCTTCCCGCACCAGCAGGCTGGCGTTGGTGTAGGCCTCGACGTATTCGCGGTTGAACTTGTTGTTGGTCATCAGATACAGCAACACGCCCGACAGGAAAGCGATGTCGGTCCCGGAGCGGATCGGCGTGTAGAAGTCCGCCACCGACGCGGTTCGGGTAAAGCGCGGATCGATCACGATCAGCTTGGCATTGTTGTGTATTTTGGCTTCCATCGCCCAGCGGAACCCCACCGGATGCGCTTCCGCCGCATTACCGCCCATGACGATAATCAAATTCGCGTTCTTGATATCAACCCAGTGGTTGGTCATCGCACCGCGACCAAATGTTGGAGCAAGACTTGCTACCGTTGGTCCGTGTCAGACACGCGCCTGGTTGTCTACGGCAAGCATGCCGAGAGCGCGACTAAATTTTTGCGACAGAAAACCGGTTTCGTTGCTGGCGGCCGAGGCGCACAGCATGCCGGTGGTCAGCCAACGGTTGACGGTAACGCCCTGGTCGTTGGTTTTGATGAAGTTGGCGTCACGGTCTTCTTTCACCAGCTTGGCGATGCGGGTGAAGGCGTCGTCCCAGCTGATGCGCTGCCATTTGTCCGACCCCGGCGCCCGGTATTCCGGGTACTTGAGGCGGCTTTCGCTGTGGATGAAGTCAACCAGGCCGGCGCCTTTCGGGCAAAGCGCGCCGCGGTTTACCGGATGATCCGGATCCCCTTCGATATGGAAAATGCTTTCTTTGGCGTTTTTGGCGCCATCACCAAGGCTGTACATCAACAGCCCACAGCCGACGGAACAATACGTACAGGTATTACGGGTCTCGCGGGCGCGCAGCAGTTTGTACTGCCGGGTTTCCGCCAACGCCACTTCAGGGGCAAAGCCCAGCGCGGCTACCGTCGTTCCTGCCATACCGCCAGCGCAGATCTTAAAGAACTGCCTTCTGCTGACCTGCATGGGGGTCTCCTTTCACTCTCGATTGTCACATTGTTCAAATGCACCTGCCCCGCTAGCGCGGCAAACGCGAATGTCACTGTTGTTATGCTTGCTACGAACGCCGGCCATATTACCACAGCGTGCTTGTGGTTGTTACACACTCGTGCTCATTCAGTGAACGCTTTGGCACATTTCGATACATTTCGGCGTTGGCGCTTCCTACAGTATAGAGAGTAACCCACGCGCCGGGGCGACGGCTTGACGCGGCCACCCGCCGCCCTCTTCTATCAGTATGTTAGCGCAGCGATTTGTTCATTAACCACACAGTTCGCAGGGCATTGATAATCATTTTCAATATCATTTAATTAACTATAATGATCCGACTGCTTACGCGGTGCTCGCCCTTTGCGCCGCCCATACACCACTGGAGATGATGATTATGAGTTATTCACTGCCATCCCTGCCGTACGCTTACGACGCACTGGAACCGCATTTCGACAAGCAGACGATGGAAATCCATCACACCAAACACCACCAGACCTACGTCAACAACGCCAACACCGTACTGGAAGCCTACCCAGAGCTGGCCAAATACAGCGTTGAAGAGCTGATCCAGGATCTGGATAAAGTGCCTGCCGACAAACGCACCTTCATGCGCAACAACGCCGGCGGCCACGCCAACCACAGCTTCTTCTGGAAAAACCTGAAAACCGGCACCACGCTGGGCGGCGATCTGAAAGCGGCCATCGAGCGCGATTTCGGCAGCGTTGAGAAATTCCAGGAAGAGTTCGAGAAAGCCGCAGCCACCCGCTTCGGTTCCGGTTGGGCCTGGCTGGTGCTGAAAGACGGCAAACTGGCCGTGGTGTCTACCGCCAACCAGGACAGCCCGCTGATGGGCGAAGCCGTCGCCGGCGCTTCCGGTTTCCCAATCATCGGTCTGGACGTGTGGGAACACGCTTACTATCTGAAATATCAGAACAAACGTCCTGACTACATCAAGGCGTTCTGGAACGTGGTCAACTGGGATGAAGCCGCAGCACGCTTCGCCGCGAAGAAGTAATTCGCCCCCGTTGATGAAGATGCCCGCCGCCGGCGGGTATTTTTTTGCCTGAAATCCGCTAAAGTTTGACCACTTCTTGCCGATGGTTTGTTCAATTGACGTTCGCCCGGAGAAGGAAAAGCGCTATGGCGGCATTGCAAGCATTGGCAGGAAAGTTCACACATCTCACCGTAGGTAAAAAGCTCGGCCTCGGCTTCGCGCTGTTGCTGCTGTTGGCGGTCGTCATCGCCGGCACCGGGGCGCAATATCTGCATATCATCGAATCGCGCGCCGATCGCATCGACTTCAGCAACCGGCTGAACGAGGAGATCAACCAGGCCAAATACAACCGCGCCATGTACGGCCAGACCTACCAGCCGGAGTATCTGCAGAACAACCGCGCCAATATTGAAAACGCCGTCAAACTGATAGACCAGGCGCAGGCGCTGAACTGGGACGCCCAAAGCCGCAAGGATCTGCAGCGTCTGGTGACGCTGATCGGGGAATATCAACAGCAGCAAAAAGTCTTTGAGCAGGCGGTCACGGCGAAAGACGCGGTGCGCCAGAGCTGGAACATGTCGGAAGTGCAGGCCAGCCTGAGCCAGGTGGAGCGCCAGCTGACCAACGGCGATCTGCAGCTGGCCTTCATCCAGCTGAACCAGAAGCTGACCCAGGTGCGCTACGGCGCGCGCGGCCTGCTGCTGAGCCTAAACAAGGAAACCGAAGCGCCGCTGATGGCGGCCATCGACGACGCGCGCGATGCGGCCAACGCCCTGAGCCGCCGGGTCAGCGACGCGCAGCGCCCGCAGTTGCAACCGCTGCTGGCCGCCCTGGACGATTACAAAAACCGCATCGCGGCCTACCTGCCGGCCTATGAGCACGAGCAACAGATCAGCCGGCAGCTCGGCGAACGCGCGCAAGCGATCGGCACGCTGGTGAACGCCTTTATGCAGGACGAGCTGGTGCAGACGCGCAACAACATCAATCTGGCGCAGCTGCAGATGGGCGTCACCACCCTGATCGCCATCATCGCCGGGGTACTTATCGCCTGGCGCATCACGCTGCAGATCACCCGTCCGCTGCACAGCACGCTGGCGATGGCGGAACGTATCGCCAGCGGCGACCTGCGCCAGGCGCAGACCAGCACCCGCCGCGACGAGCTGGGGCAGTTGCTGAACGCGGTGGCGGCCATGAGCCAAAACCTGCGCACCATGATTGAGAAGATCCAGATGGGGGTCAGCCAGGTCTCCACCGCCTCGGCGGAAATCGCCGCCGGCAACACCGATCTCTCTTCCCGTACCGAGCAGCAGGCGGCGGCGGTCGAGGAAACCGCCGCAAGCATGGAACAGCTGACCGCCACGGTGAAACAGAACGCTGACAACGCCCATCACGCCAACCAGCTGGCCACCGACGCCTCGCAGACCGCGCAACAGGGCGGCAAACTGGTGGAAAACGTGGTCAGCACCATGCGCGATATTTCCAGCAGTTCGCAGCGTATCGCCGAAATTACTACCCTGATCAACGGCATTGCCTTCCAGACCAACATTCTGGCGCTCAACGCCGCGGTGGAAGCGGCGCGCGCCGGCGAACAGGGCCGCGGCTTCTCGGTGGTCGCCAGCGAAGTGCGCAGCCTGGCGAGCCGCAGCGCCCAGGCGGCCAAGGAGATCGAAGGGCTGATCGCCGAATCGGTCAGCCGGGTGAAAACCGGCACCGAGCTGGTGGAAAGCACCGGCAACACCATGGAACAGATCGTCCGCTCGGTCACCCACGTGCGCGACATCATGGCCGAGATCGCCGCCGCCTCCGATGAGCAGACGCGCGGCATCGCCCAGATTGGCCAGGCGATCGTCGAGATGGACCACACCACCCAGCAGAACGCCGCGCTGGTGGAAGAGTCCGCCGCCGCCGCCGATTCGCTGGAAGAACAGGCGGACATGCTGCTGCAGAGCGTCTCGGTGTTCCGTTTGGCGGAACAGACCGAGCCCCTCGCCGCCAAAGCCGCCGCGCCGAAAGCGCCGACGGTAAAACCCGCAGCCGCCAACGCCGCAGCGGAAGAGAACTGGACCACCTTCTGATGCTCTCAGGCGAGGAACATCTGTTCCTCGCCCTATCTTTGTGGCAACAAGTGAGTTGCTACCCCCCAATTCAACAAATTAAAACCAGCGGCGGTCACATCAAGCATTGCGTAGCCGCAATTGCGATGAGCGTATCTATGAAGGTCTTCCTGCGGGTCAGCCCCTTTAAGCCACCAAATCAGTGCCTGCAGCGCATGGCCGTGCGTAACAACACCAAGCGTTTGATTTTGTCCATCGACAGCCAGATCGGACAGACAAGCCATCATGCGCCAGGCAACCTCATAAGCATTCTCCCCTCCCGGCGCCGACGCCTCTGCCTTGCCGGCAAAGATGCATTGCGTCGCTTCGGGATAATCGCGCATGGCCTGCGCAAAAGATAACCCTTCCAGCCGGCCAAAATCTTGCTCCTGCAAGCGTTCGTCCGTTTGTACAGCGCAGCCACATCTCTGCGCCAGCGTCTCCGCCGTCGCACAAGCCCGACCAGCCGGTGAACTGACCAGCAAAGTGAGCGATAACATCTGCAACCGAGCGCCAAGCGCCGCGATTTGACGTTGTCCCTCCTCTGTCAGCGGACTGTCACTTCGCCCCTGAATAATTCCTGAGCGGTTCCATTCTGATTCCGCATGCCTCAACACAATGAAACGCATGGTTTTTTCTCGACGATAAAGGCCTAACTATAGACAGGAAAAACACATCCTTCCGTACAGATAAATGCCGAGTAGTGTACGACATCGTCTCAGGCTATGCTGAGCCCTCGACGCGAGACACGGAGGCACACATGCATCACCCAGACGTTTACATCGGCAGCATTCAACCCTATGAGGGCGGGCGCCCCAGCGCCATCGCCAAACGCCAGGTGGATGGCGCTGTCCGGCTCACGCCGCTCGGCCTGGAAGGCGACGAACAGGCCGAAAAAAGCTACCACGGCGGGCCGGATCGCGCGCTGTGCCACTACCCGCGCGAGCATTACGCCCACTGGCGCGAGCAGTTTCCGGCGCAGGCAGAGCAGTTTTGCGCCCCGGCCTTCGGCGAGAATATCTCCACCGAAGGGCTGACCGAACACAATGTGTTTATGGGTGACATCTTCCGCTGGGGCGAAGCGCTGATCCAGGTCACCCAGCCGCGCTCGCCGTGCTTCAAGCTCAATTATCACTTCGCCATCGAGGACATTTCGCTGCTGATGCAGCAAAGCGGCCGCTGCGGCTGGTTGTATCGGGTGGTGTCGCCGGGCGCGGTCAGCGGCGATCGTCCGCTGGAGCTGGCGGCGCGCAACAGCGACGTGTCGGTCGCCGAAGCCATCGCCATCGCCTGGCACATGCCGTTCGACGCGGAACAGTATCGCCGCCTGTTGGCGGTGGCCGGCCTCTCCGCCAGCTGGAGCAAGACCCTGCTCACGCGGCTCGCCGAAGGGCGCCTCGAAGATTTCAACCGCCGTCTGCTCGGCCGTTGAAAACGGCGGCGGAAAGATGAAAAACGTGCGCCGAATGCCGCGTTAACCCTATTCTTCCGCCTATACTGTAGCCGCACGTTTTTTCAGCCAGGAGCCAGGTAATGACCACCCCGATCCATTCGATTCATCACGCCGCCGCCGAAGGCTATCAGGCCAACGCCGATCGCTATGTGAAAGGCCGGCCGGATTACCCGCCGGAAATCGCCGTCTGGCTGCGTGAGACCATCGGCCTGCACGCCGGCATGACGGTCATCGATCTCGGCGCCGGCACCGGCAAGTTCACCCCGCGCCTGCTGGAAACCGGCGCGCAGGTGATCGCCGTCGAACCGGTGCCGCAAATGCTGGAAAAACTGTCGGCGGCGCTGCCGCAGGTGAAAACGCTGGCGGGTACCGCCGACGCGATCCCATTGCCGGACGAGTCGGTCGATGCGGTGGTCTGTGCCCAATCCTTTCACTGGTTCGCCACGCCGCAGGCGCTGGCGGAAATCCAGCGCATTCTCAAGCCCGGCGGCAAACTCGGTCTGGTGTGGAACATGCGCGATGCGCGCGTCGGCTGGGTGCGCAAACTGAATCAGATCGTCGATAGCCACGAAGGCGATGCGCCGCGTTTCTATACCGGCGAATGGCGCAAGTTCTTCCCCTTCAAAGGCTTTGAACCGCTGCAGGAGCAGGTGTTTATGCTGGGCCACCGCGGCGCGGTGGAGGACGTGATCTACAACCGGGTGCGTTCAACCAGCTTTATCGCCGCGCTGCCGCAGCCGCAACAGGAGCAGGTTATCGATCGATTGCGCCAGCTGGTGGCGGAAGAAGAGGAGCTGCGGGGCCAGGACACGGTCACCGTGCCCTATCAGACCAAGGCGTATTACACCACCAAGGTCTGACGCCCGGGGGTTCAGAACGCTTTCTTGGCGTAACCGGTGACCGCTTTCAGGCCCATCTCGCGGCCCAGCGCGGTCATCGGGTGCACCACGATCAGCCCGCGCGCGCTTTTCTTCAGCGCGCCCATATCGGCCTGCTCTTTCTTGGTGATCTCGCGGCTGAACGGCAGCTTGCTCAGCTTCTGCGCTTCGGCGCTCAGTTTCTCGCCGCGCACGTTTTTCAGGCGCTCGATCTCCGTCGCCAGTTTCTCTTTCTCTTTGGTGTGCTGCGCGATCAACTCAGGGTTGCCCTGTTGGATCACGGTGGCGTCTTTGTGGTTCAAGGCGTCCAGCAGGTCGCTCAGGCGCTTGATCTCTGCCTTTTCTTTCTCTTTCATGGTCTCTGGCCCGTTGTGCCCAAATGGCACGCTAATCAATGATACCGGCATTGTAGCAAAAGGCGCGCGCCGTTACCCGTCCTGCGCAATGCCGGGCGGCAGGCCGCTCATCTCGCAGGCCCTGGCGCCGAGCCGGGCCAACGCCTGGGTGTAGCGGGCGTTGAACGGGTAGCAGCAGGAGAGCCGCAGCGCGTTGCGGTAACGCCCACTGGGGGAATACAGGGTGCCCGGCGTCAAACAGATCTGCTCCTCCAGCAGCTGATGGAACAGCGCCACGCTGTCCACGCCAGGGGGGAATTCGACCCAGAACACGAAGCCGCCCGCCGGCTGCGTGGCCAGCGTGCCGCGCGGGAAATGCCGGGCGATCAGCGCCCGCGCTTCGTCGACCTGCGCCGCATAGCGCTTGCGCAGGTTGCGCAAATGGTGATCGTAACCGCCGCTCTCCAGGAAGGTCGCCAGCGTTTCCGACAGCAGCTGCGACTCTGACATCGACGACACCGCCTTCAACTTGCGCAACGCCTCGTGGAAGCGGCCGCCGCAGATCCAGCCGACGCGAAAGTCCGGCGCCAGCGTTTTGGTAAAGCTGGAGCAAAACAGCACCCAGCCGTCGCGATCGAACGCCTTCACCGCCGGCGACAGCGCGCCGCCGAACTGGATCTCGGCATACAGCCCATCTTCAATCAACGGCACCTGATGATCGTTCATCAGCCGCGCCAGCCGCTTTTTCGCCGCCAGCGGCATGGTGCAGCCCAGCGGGTTTTGCACCGTCGGCATGGCGATCACCGCGTTCAGCCGCTTCTCGTTCAACAGCAGCTCCAGCGCGTCCAGCGACAACCCCCGCTGCGGATCGGTGGGAATTTCCAACGCTTTCAGCCCCAGGCTGGCCAGCAGCGGCAGCAGATAGAAATAGGTTGGCGACTCCAGCCCGACGCAGTCGCCCGGTTTGGTGGTGACGCGCAGCGCCAGCTGCAGCGCCTCCATGCAGCCATGGGTCAGTACCACGTCGCCCGGCTCCAGCAGCATGCCCAGCGTCATCGAGCGACGGGCGATCTGCTGACGCAGCCGCAGGCTGCCGGGCGGCAACGGATACTGCCCGATCAGATCCGGCTGGCGACGCAGCTGAGAGGACAGCATGCGCCCCAACTTGCCGCCGGGATAAAAGTCGCTGGTCTGCGGGCAAGCCAACGCAATGTTGGTGAAGGCCGGGTTTTGCTGGGCGGCAAACACGGTGTCGATCAGCGCCAGCACGTCGTCCGCCGGCGGTTCGATCCGCCCGCAGGGCGCCGAGGCCATCTTCAGCGCCGGCAGCGTGCTGCGGACATAAAACCCCGACTGCGGCCGCGCCTCGATCAGCCCGCGATCTTCCAGCGTGCGGTAAGCCGACACCACGGTATTGATGCTGACGCGATGGGTTTGCGCACAGCGCCGCACCGACGGCAAGCGGTCGCCGGGCTGCAGCGTGCCGCGGCGAATGGCTTCGGCCAGCGTGTCCGCCAGCTGCAGGTAACGGGTATCCGGGGTTTCATCGAGCAGGGTCACAGTTTCTCTCCAGGCAATGGGTACAGTTGACATTTTGCACAACTGTAACCATGACAATATCCGATTTGTGGTTCTGTCACCATCCCATTGCAGCGATTATGCTGATCTCTCGTCATCACCGTCATTTTCAAGGAACCTGCCATGCTGGACTCCGCCTTTGTCAGCTACGTCACCGTCATGTCGATCACCCCCGGCCCCAACAACCTGCTGCTGGCCTCGTCGGGCGTCAACTTCGGCCTGCGCCGCACTCTACCGATGCTGTTCGGCATCTGCGTCGGTTGTGCGGTACAGCTGGCGATCATTATCCCGCTGCTGGCGCTGGCGCTGAGCTGGGCCGGCGTCATCCGCTTCCCGCTGGCGGTGATCGGCTGCGCTTATCTGCTGTGGCTGTCATGGAAACTGTTCCAGGCGGCCTCGCCGGACGCCAAAGAGCAGGCGCAGCCGATGAGCCTGCTCAACGGCGCGCTGTTTCAGGCGGTCAACCCCAAAGCCTGGCTGATGGTGATCAACGTGGCGATCCTGTTCACCCCGCGCGAAGGCGCCACCTTTGTCCATACGCTGTCGGTCATCGCCGGTTTCGCGCTGCTGAACTTGCCTTGCGTGCTGCTTTGGGCGGTACTGGGCGACCGCTTGCGCAACGCGCTGCGGGTCACCTGGAAGCTGCGGGTGTTCAACGGCGCGATGTCCGGGCTGATGGCCGCGACCGCGCTGTGGTTGCTGTTCGACGAGTGGCGCGCGGCCTTTGCCTAGCCGCGGCCGAGAGGAGAGAGCCGGGAGGGTTGCTTGGCGCCGATGCCGGCGATCAGATCGGTAATGGACAGCACCATGGTGGAGCGCACCATCTGCTGATAGCGCTGGCGCTGCATGGCGATCAGCGCTTCATCCGCCTCGCCCGGCTGCAGGAAAGTCGGCACCGGCGGCAGCGCGGCCACGCAGTGCAGCTCGCCGAACGGCCCGAGTATTTCGTCGTCGACGAAGCGGTATTCCGACCCGTCGTGGTTCAGCTCTTCGCGCATCGCCATCAGCAGTTCGGCGTCTTCATATTCGTGGCGGGAGATCACCCCCAGCCCGTACATCAGCTTCAGGCGCACCGACAGCTCCCCCAGCGGGCCGCTGCCGGACAATAGCGGTTCGACGGCGTATTTCACCGCATAGTCGTCCTTGCGGAATACCTGCACCACCAGCACGTTGAGCGCTTCCGCCAGCAGCTCTACCGCCGCGATCAGGAAGCTGCGCACCGTTTTGCCCGCGTTCAGCTTTTCCAGAACCTGGTTTTCAAATGCCTGTGCTTCTTCCATCGTCGCTTTTCGAAAGGCGTGGGGAGGGCCGTCGATGCCGAACTCGGGTTCCAGGAGCGCAGCAAGCTGCGCTCGGGTGTTCATCATCACGATTCTACTTGTGCATGGCGTTATACACAGCAACGGCCTCTTCTACAACCTCGCTTTCCGCCGGCAGGCCGGAAATTTGCGCCAGCGCGGCTTTCGGCCCGAGGGTGTTCAGCAATTCCGCCAACTCCAGCGCCTGCGGATCCTGTTCGCTGCGGTAACTCATGGCGGCGGCGATGCCCTGGATCAGGTTGGCATGCGGCAGGCCGTATTCCAGCGTGCCCAGCAGCGGTTTGATCAGGCGATCGCCGGCGCTCAGTTTGCGCAGCGGCTGGCGCCCTACGCGCTCAACGTCATCGTGCAGATACGGGTTTTCGAAGCGGCCGAGAATTTTGTTGATGTAGGCGGCGTGCTTGTCGGCGTCGAAGCCGTAGCGCTTGATCAGCACCGCGCCGCTCTCTTCCATCGCCCCTTTCACCACCCGGCGGATCGCCGGGTCGAGAATGGCGTCGCGAATGGTTTGCAGCCCGGCCCGTTGGCCGAGATAGGCGGTGATCGCGTGGCCGGTGTTGAGGGTGAACAGCTTGCGTTCGACGAAGGCCATCAGGTTATCGGTCAGTTCCATGCCGGCGATCGCCGGAGGCTGGCCTTTAAACTGCGTCTGATCGACGATCCATTCGCTGAAGGTTTCTACCGTCACTTCCAGCGGATCGCTGCTGTCCGCCGGCGGCACGATGCGATCGACCGCCGAATCGACGAAGCCGACGTGCTGCTCAACCCATGCCTGCTCGTCCTGCGGCAGCGCGGCGAACACGTGCTGCTTCAGCTGGCTGGTGCCGCGCACCATGTTCTCGCAGGCGATGATGTTCAGCGGCTGCACATTGCCCTGCTGATGGCGCAGCACCAACCCTTTGGCGATCGTGCCGGCGATTTTGGCGAGAATTTGCGGGCCCACGGCGGTGGTCACCAGATCCGCCTCGGCGATCAGCGCCACCGCGGCTTCGCTGCCGCTGTTGACGGCGCTGACGTTGGTGACGTTCTCCACGCGCTCTTGCTCGCCCACCACGTGCACCGCGTAGCTTTTACGACTGTTAAGCAGATCCAGCACCGTTTGATTGACGTCGGCGAAGGTCAGCTCAACGCCCGCGTCCGCCAGCAGCTTGCCGATAAAACCGCGGCCGATGTTCCCTGCGCCAAAATGTAATGCTTTCATAATTCTACCTTCTTAATGTCGAAGGGTGCAGCAAGCTGCACCCTTTAAAATGATTCTGTTATCCGGCTTTTTTGCCGCCGAGCAGGTCCAGCACTTCCTGCACACTGGTGGTATTCGCCAGCCGCTCGATCACGCTCTCGTCATCCAACGCGTTGGTCAGGCTGGTGATCACCTGAATATGCTCGTTGTTGCGCGCGGCGATGCCGATCACCAGGCGGGCCACTTCATCCTCTTCCTCACCGAAGCGCACACCCTGCGGGTACTGGCAGAACACCACGCCGGTGCGCAGCACCCGGTCTTTAGCCTCGATGGTGCCGTGCGGCACGGCGATCGACTCGCCCAGGTAGGTGGACGTGAGCTTTTCGCGCTCCAGCATCGCCGGCACGTATTCCGGCTCAACGTAGCCGCCCTTCACCAGCTGCTCGCCGGCGAAGCGGATCGCCTGCTCTTTGTCACTGGCCTGCAGGTTGAGGAACACGTTGCTTTCGCTCAGCTTGAACAGGTTCGGCTCACCGGCTTCGACGCTGTCATCCAGCACCTTCTGCGGGTTGTCGCCGGTTTGGTTGGCCGCCAGCAAACGCTCGACCAGATCGCTGTACAGCTTGCTGTCGAGGAAGTTGGTCAGCGAAATGTGCTGGGCCTGCGGCGCGTGGCGCATCGCGCGCTCGGTCAGATCGCGGTGCGTGATGACCAGATCCACGTCGTCCGGCAGGCTGTTGATGGCGCTGTTGGTCACCGAGATGTTCTTCAGCCCGGCGTCCGCCACTTTCTTGCGCAGCACCCCGGCACCCATGGCGCTGGAACCCATGCCCGCATCGCAGGCGACGATGATTTTGCGCACGGTGCTCAGATCGCCGTCGACCGACGCTGGCGCCGCTGCGCCGCCTTTGGACTGCGATTTCATCTCTTGCATGCGACGGGTTGCGGCTTCCAGATCGTCATCCTCTTTCACCTTGGAGGTTTTCAGCAGGAAAGCGGACACCACGAAGGAGACGGCAAAGGCTGCGCACACCGCCGCAATGTTGGCGAAGTAGGCGCCTTTCGGCGTCATCGCCAGCACCGCCAGGATCGAACCCGGGGAAGCCGGAGAAACCAGGCCGCCGTTCAGCATCGTCAGGGTGAAGACGCCGGTCATGCCGCCCAGGATCACCGCCAGCAGCAGACGTGGATTCATCAGCACGTAAGGGAAGTAGATTTCGTGGATGCCGCCCAAGAAGTGAATGATCGCCGCACCGCCGGCGGATTGCTTGGCGCTGCCGCGGCCGAAGAACATGTAGGCCATCAGCACGCCCATGCCCGGGCCTGGGTTGGCTTCAATCAGGAAGAACACCGACTTACCGACTTCCGTGGCCTGCTGGATACCCAGCGGCGAGAAGATGCCGTGGTTGATGGCGTTGTTCAGGAACAGGATTTTCGCCGGTTCAACGAAGATGGACGCCAGTGGCAACAGGTTGTTCTTCACCATCACGTGCACGCCCGCCGCCAGCAGCTTGGAGAGCACCTCCACCAGCGGCCCGATGCCCAGGAAAGCCAGGATGGCCAGCAGCATGCCGATGATGCCGGCGGAGAAGTTGTTCACCAGCATTTCAAAGCCGCTTTTGATCTTGCCGTCCACCCAGCGGTCGAAATGCTTGATAGCCCAGCCACCCAGCGGGCCGGCGATCATCGAGCCGAGGAACATCGGCATGTCGGCGCCGACGATGACGCCCATGGTGGTGATGGCGCCGACCACGCCGCCGCGCTCGCCGCCCACCAGCCGCCCGCCGGTGTAGCCGATCAGCAGCGGCAGCAGGTAGGTGATCATCGGGCCGACCAGCTTGGCTAAGGTTTCATTCGGCAGCCAGCCGGTTGGAATGAATAACGCGGTGATAATCCCCCAGGCGATAAAGGCGCCGATGTTGGGCATCACCATGTTGCTCAGGAAGCGGCCAAAGTTTTGCACTTTAACCTTGATGTCTGGTGAAAACATAAAACACACCCCTATTGTTACGCGCTGACAATAGAGCGCGTGATTATTGTTGTGACGATCCAGCCGTGTTGCCGCTGTATGCGAAACGGACTCTATCACGCTGTTTTTGTCACGCGAACTTCACGAATTTTTTGTGATACAAGTCACACACACCCCCCCCAACAAACCCTCATTTATAGTGATAAAGATCACACTTATGGCGTGTAAAAAAAGCACAGTGAGAAAAAAAATCGCCCAAAAACCGACAATAAAGTGATGTTGGTCACATTTTTAACTTGGCGTTTTGTTTTTAAATTGTGATAAATATCACAATTTATTTTTAGCTGCAGCGCCCGTTCGCGACGCTCTGTTTGATCTTCCCTGTGAGCACTCATCCCGCCGGGAACTAGCGAAGTGATGAATGAAATAAAACTACATTGCCGAATGAATGGATTAATTGAAGTGTAGTACAGAAGCCTGCGCAATAAACCAGCAAGCTATTGGAAACGCTGAGGGGAAATAAAACAGGCCGGCAATGCCGGCCTGTAGATCGTCGTAGGCGCGTTATTGCGTCACGCTTTGAATGGCTTTCTGCGCATTCACCAGGTTCTGCTGTTTGGCCACCAGATTCGACATCATGGTGTTGTATTGCGCCACCTGCTGCGCGGTGCGGAACTGCACGCCGTTGTTGTTGAAGCTGACCTGATTGCCCTGGCTCTGCAGGAAATCGCCAACCTGCACCAGATCCTGCACAAAGCTGGCGGTGGTCGGGATCGCCGGCATCAGGGCGTTGGCCGGCGCGGTGACGATTTTGTCATAGGCCTGGTTGTACACCGCCTTCAGATCGTCGGGCTGTTTCAACGCCGCGCGGGCGGTATCCGCCTGCGACTTGGCCGACTGGATCTGCTGGCCCAGCAGGTTCAACGCCCCGACCGATTGCTGCAGCGCATCGCGTTTGTTCAGATAGTCCTGTGCGGTGCGGATCTGGTTAATCTGATCCAGCGCTGGCGTCAGGCTGGCGCCGACCGACTTGGACAACTGCTGTGAAAAGCCGACCAAAATCGCGTAATCGCCGGCATAGTTACCGAACTTCTGCTTCTGGTCCTCGCTCAGCGTGGGGATGTTCGCCCCGCTGCGCATCACGGTATTCTGTAAGTAATCGATAAATGCTTTGCGCTGTTCCGGCTCTTTATCGCCGCAGGCGGTCAATTGCATGACCACCAACAATGCCAATACCGGTGCCAACCAACGCGCGAAACCTCTGCTCTGGATCCCTACCGCCATGTGACATAACTCCTGTTATAAACCTGCTTTTTCATTGGACTCCGCCCCTTTTTCCGCACTCCGTGCGCCTATAAGAATAGATCAACTGGCGGCGTTCCGATACGCGATTCCGTTTGCGGTGAACATTGTCTCGGCCGGAGGCGGTTGAAAATCGTGTGCAAAACGCACTGAGGTTCATTGCCGCCGGCGACCGGAGGCTTCAATTTCCCCAAGTCGCCCCCCAAGTCACCCCCCAAGTCGCCAGGCGATCTTGCCTTCGCACCCAGGAAACGGAAATAAAAAAGGCGCCCGCAGGCGCCTTTTCACAGCACAGAGCCGTTTACTGCAGTACGGAGATATCCGCCACCTGCAGGAACAGTTCACGCAATTTGCTCAGCAGCGTCAGGCGATTCACGCGCACTTCCGCATCGTCCGCCATCACCATCACGTTGTCGAAGAACGCATCCACCGGCTCACGCAGCGCAGCCAGTTCCACCAGCGCTTCCTGGTAGTTGCCCGCCGCGAAGTACGGCTGCAGCTTGTCGCGCAGCACCACCAGGTGGGTCGCCAACTGGATCTCCGCCGCGTCCTTCAGCACCGAGGCGCGCACGCTGTCGTTCAGCGTTTCGGTAGATTTGGCCAAGATGTTGGAGACGCGTTTGTTGGCCGCCGCCAACGCCGCCGCTTCGTCCAGCGTGCGGAAGTGGGAGACCGCCTTGACGCGCGCGTCGAAGTCGGCCGGTTTGGTCGGACGGCGCGCCAGCACCGCCTGAATGGTATCGACGGCGTGGCCTTCTTCCTGATACCAGGCGCGGAAGCGGCCCAGCATGAATTCCACCACCTCGTCGACCACCTTGGCGTTGGTCAGCTTGCTGCCGTACAGGCGCACGGCCTCTTCGGTCAGGGTCTGCAGATCCAGCGGCAGGTTTTTCTCGACGATGATGCGCAACACGCCCAGCGCGGCGCGGCGCAGCGCGAACGGGTCTTTGTCGCCTTTCGGATGCTGCCCGATGCCGAAGATGCCGGCCAGGGTGTCCATCTTGTCGGCGATCGCCAACGAGCAGGCCACCAGCGACTGCGGCAGCGCATCGCCGGCGTAGCGCGGCTGATACTGCTCGTTCAGCGCAACGGCGACGTCTTCCGCCTCACCGTCGTGGCGCGCGTAGTGCATGCCCATCACGCCCTGGGTGTCGGTGAATTCGAACACCATGTTGGTCATCAGGTCGCACTTCGACAGCAGGCCCGCACGGGTGGCGTGGTTGACGTCAGCGCCGATCTGGCCGGCAACCCAGCCCGCCAGCGCCTGAATGCGATCGGTCTTGTCGCGCAGGGTGCCCAGCTGCTGTTGGAACAGCACGGTTTCCAGGCGCGGCAGGTTGTCTTCCAGGCGTTTCTTGCGATCGGTGTTGAAGAAGAACTCGGCATCGGCCAAGCGCGGACGCACCACCTTCTCGTTACCGGAAATGATCTGCTGCGGGTCTTTCGACTCGATATTGGCCACAAAGATAAAGTTCGGCAGCAGTTTGCCCGCGGCGTCGTACACCGGGAAATACTTCTGGTCGCCCTTCATGGTGTACACCAGCGCTTCCGCCGGCACCGCCAGGAATTTTTCTTCGAATTTGGCGGTCAGCACCACCGGCCATTCCACCAGCGAGGCCACTTCTTCCAACAGGCTGTCGCTCAGATCGGCCTTGCCGCCAATCTTCTGCGCCGCCAGTTCGGCGTCGCGTTTGATGAGGGCTTTACGCGCTTCGTAGTCGGCGACCACTTTGCCGCGCTCCAGCAGGATCTGCGGGTATTGATCGGCGTTATCGAGGGTGAACTCGGCTTCGCCCATAAAGCGGTGGCCGCGCACGGTGCGCGCAGAGTCGATGCCCAGCACGGTGCCCGGGATCAGATCGGCGCCCAGCAGCATCGTAACGGTGTGCACCGGACGCACGAACTGCACGTCAGAGTCGCCCCAACGCATCAGTTTCGGGATCGGCAGTTTAGCCAGCGCGGTGCTGACCATGCCGGCCAGCAGTTGTTGCGCCGACTGGCCTTTGACGTGGGCGCGGTACATCAACCACTCGCCCTTGTCAGTCACCAGGCGTTCAGCCTGATCGACGGTGATGCCGCAGCCGCGCGCCCAGCCTTCGGCCGCTTTGCTCGGTTTGCCTTCGGCGTCGAACGCCTGGGCGATCGCCGGGCCGCGTTTTTCAATTTCGCGATCGGCCTGCGCCGCGCTCAGGTTGGCCACTTTCAGCGCCAGGCGGCGCGGTGCGGCGAACCAGCTCACTTCACCGTGTTCCAGGCCGGCGTTGTCCAGCTCGGCGGCGAAGTTGGCGGCGAAAGATTCCGCCAGGGAACGAAGAGCCTTCGGCGGCAGCTCTTCCGTGCCGATTTCCACCAGGAAAGTCTGTTGAGTCATGGCTGCCTCTTAGTTCTCGTTCTTCTTGTTGCACATCGGGAAGCCCAGCGCTTCGCGGGAAGCGTAGTAGGCTTCGGCAACGGCTTTGGTCAGCGTGCGGATGCGCAGAATGTAGCGTTGACGCTCGGTCACCGAAATCGCCTTGCGCGCGTCCAGCAGGTTGAAGGTATGGCCCGCCTTCAGGATGCGTTCGTAGGCCGGCAGTGGCAGCGGTTTTTCCAGCGCCAGCAGCGATTGGGCTTCTTTCTCGTACTGCTCGAAGCAGGAGAACAGGAAGTCGACGTCGGCGTATTCGAAGTTGTAGGTGGACTGCTCCACTTCATTCTGATGGAACACGTCGCCGTAGGTGGTGACGCCCAGCGGGCCGTTGCTCCACACCAGATCGTACACGCTGTCCACGCCCTGGATGTACATCGCCAGACGCTCCAGACCGTAGGTGATCTCGCCGGTCACTGGCTTGCACTCCAGGCCGCCGACCTGCTGGAAGTAAGTGAACTGCGTCACTTCCATGCCGTTCAGCCACACTTCCCAACCCAGGCCCCAGGCGCCGAGCGTCGGGTTTTCCCAGTTGTCTTCCACGAAGCGAATGTCGTGGATGGTCGGATCCAGACCCAGCTCTTTCAACGAGCCCAGGTAGAGTTCCTGAATGTTGTCCGGCGATGGCTTAATCACCACCTGGAACTGGTAGTAGTGCTGCAGACGGTTCGGGTTTTCACCGTAGCGGCCGTCGGTCGGGCGGCGAGATGGCTGCACATAGGCGGCGGCCATCGGCTCCGGCCCCAGTGCGCGCAGGCACGTCATCGGGTGTGAGGTTCCCGCGCCGACTTCCATGTCCAATGGTTGAACGATGGTGCAGCCCTGGCGCGCCCAATAATCCTGCAGTGTCAGGATCAGGCCCTGGAAGGTCTTGGTATCAAACTTTTGCATGTTGAATTCGCACGCGATACAAGTGGATTTAGATGGAATGCGCCAGTATACCCTTTGACCGTAAGATATACAGCCAGAATCCGGCAACAAGTGCGAATCGGGGCGAGAAACGCTGGATTTTCACGCGTCGGGCACAGCGGGAAAGACCACGCGTCTGCCGGTCCCCTCGCCGTCCAGAAAAACACACCCGGCACACACATTAGAAAAATTTAACAAAAGCATCACTCACCGCCGTTTAAATAATCAATTGGCTGAACGCTATTTCCCCCTTCACCGATTAAATTTATGCTGATTTACGTACGCATATCCTTATATTTCCCACGAGATAAAGTTGCGCCAATGTTATTTTTGTTAATTTTATCAACTAAAAAACTCCCCTCATCGAGAGATAATGTGATCAAGTGCCCGATTATTTCTTATTATCGTGAAAAATAAGGTGATATCGCGCGGCGTGCCGGCGCGCAGAGCATGGGAGGAACGGCCAGGGATGAAATACGGCGCTAACGGGCCACAGAAACAAATTGACAGTTAATCTTTGGTTATACAATAATAAATAAAATTTTCCCTGGTGTTGGCCAAGTGGCTACCTGATCCTTTCATAGGATCAGTTTTTTTTTGTCTTTCCGCCAACCTCATTGCGGCCCGCATCATTCCTCCAGGCCGCCTTCCGCATAAATCCCTTATCAGACCTTATGGCTTATCCTGCGCCCTTGAGCGCCGATGGCCAATTCAAAAACGCGCGCTGACGCCGACGTTATACATAAACTGCTCGCCGCTGCTCAGCCCGCCGGTTTGCGAGACGGTGGCGAAGGCCGATACCCTGTCCGTCAACGGCATGTTGGCCCCCAACGTGACATCCACCCAATTTTTGTCCTGGCCCGCACTGTCGCGGGTGAACGAGGTTTGCGTCGATTTCAGGCCGCCGCCGGCGCGGTAGACGTCGTCACCGAACTGGTGCTGATAACTCACTTCCGCATAAGGGTTAAACACGCCGAATTGCGTATCCAGCCGCCAACCCAACGCACCGATCTGCGAGTGGTAGGTTTGATCGTTGAAGCGCATGGCGGTGCTGTCATCGCTGTCTTCGCTGTAGCCGGAAACGCGACTGTAGTCCCAGGCGAACTGCGCCACCGGCCCGGTAGTCAGGTAAGAGGCGATCGGGAAGTCATAGCCGGCGGTCACGCGCGCCCCCCACTGCCTGCCGGCGGTCGAACCGGTTTCGGTGCGCGTCAGCGGCCCCAGCCGCATGCTGCGGCGGATATCGTCATAATCCATCGTCGCATAGTGCAGATCGGCGTTGACCCAGCCGTGCTCGAATATCGCCAGTGAACTGAAAGCCGACAGCAGCAGCCCGCGCGCCTTGTAATCAAAGCGGCTGGAAGGATGCTGATCGTCGTTGGAACCGGCGATCAACGCGCCGATCAACCAGCTGTCGGTCAGCTGATAGTCCACGCCGACGGTCAGGTTGTGGGTGGTGGCGTTGCCGTCCCCCGCGGCCCGGTTATCGGCATAGTCGTAGTGCTGGCCGGCGTAACCGCCGAACACGCCCAGCGAACCCTGCGGGTTGTCGCCGTTGCGCAGCTGCTGGAAGCGGCTGTCGAGCGTGGCGCGGCTGTCGCGCGCCATCGCCGCCGTCGCCTGATTCAGCGCCACCACCTGCGCCGGGCCATCCAATACCGCCTGGATATAATCCGCAATCAGCAGGTGCGCCTGTGGGCTGGGGTGGAAATGGTCGGAGAACAGATAGGACTGGCCGGCGTCGAAGCCGGGCATGTCGGAACGGCAGACCGCCGAGGAAACGCCCGGCGGACAAGCCATGCCGGCGGTGTTGGCGAAGCCGAACTGCGCCGGATTGGCGATCGCTTCGGCGAACAGCTTGTTGACGTCCACCCGCACGATATTGCCGCTCCCCTGCGCCAGCAAACGGTCTTCGCTTTGATTATAGAAATCGGTCAGTTGAGCGGCCTGCGCGCTCAGGCCGTCATACGCCGCGATAAGCTGCGCGGCGATCGCCTGCTGCACCTGAGGAATGGCGCTGCCCTGCTTCGCCGCAGCGGCCAACGCCGCGTGGATCGCCTGCGTGCGTGAAGCGTTGTCCGGCGTCGCCACCGAATTAAGCGTGGCATAGGCCGCCTGGATCGCCGCCCCCTGCACCGGTGACAGCGCCTGTTGAATGATCAATTCCATCAGCTGCGGCGTGGAACCGATGTTCGGCACCGTCGGCACGATCACCGTGCCGGCGCCGGCGTTCAGCAGCGAATGCACCTGCGCGGCCGCCGCGGCGGCGCTGTTATAGGCCACGCCGGGCGCGGTAGCGGCATTCAGCGCCGCCGCCGCCAGGTCGTTGCCGCCGATCCAATGAATATACAAACCGTCGCCGTCGGCCTGGCCATTGACCCGGTTCAGGTAACGCTGCACCTGCTCCTGGGTGTTGTCGGCCGGGTTCAGGCCCGGCACCGCCACCGCGCCGCCGGCGGCGTAGTTCTCACCGCCGTTGCCCGAAGCCACCAGCGCCGCTCCGATGCGTTGCGCCAACGCTTCGTCGTACAGCAGGTGCTGGCTGCCGTCATAGGTGAACCGGCCGTTGTTGCCGGTATCGCTCAGGCTGTCGCCAAAGACGTAGAGTTGATCGTACGCCTGAGCCGGAAGGGTCACACTGCAAAGTAACGCCACTGCAAGCGCCGCCGGGCGGGGCATGCACGTTATTTTTAGAGGCATGGATCGACTCCTGAGAGCCTGCAAATGAAGGCCATGTCGTTTTTATCGTTGGTCAGTTTTCCACCGGCCATGTAGTAACTATTGTCGGCTTTTTCGTCACGTCAAGCGGGCTGATGACAAAACAATCAGAGGCTTGCCAAGTTCGGCGCTTCGCGCGATGATTACTGTTCATAAACACAGCATAAGGACAGTCAGGATGGCAGACGAACGTTGCGGTTGGGTGACGGCCGATCCGTTGTATCTCGAGTATCACGACAAGGAATGGGGCGCGCCCACCACCGACGCGCGCAAGCTGTTTGAAATGTTGTGCCTCGAGGGGCAGCAAGCCGGCCTTTCCTGGATCACCGTCCTGAAAAAACGCGAGAACTACCGCCGCGCTTTCCACGGTTTCGATCCGCAGCGGGTCGCCGCCATGACCGAACAAGACGTGGAAAACCTGTTGCAGAACAGCGGCATCATCCGCCACCGCGGCAAGATAGAAGCCATCATCGCCAACGCCAAGGCCTATCTGGCGATGGAGGCGGCCGGGGAGAATTTCGTTACCTTCATTTGGGACTTCGTCGGCGGCCGGCCGCAGCTCAACCGCTGGCAAGCGCTGAACCAGGTGCCGGCCAAAACCGAGCAGTCCGACGCCATGTCCAAGGCGCTGAAAAAGCGCGGCTTCAAGTTTATCGGCTCCACCATCTGTTACGCCTTCATGCAGGCCAGCGGGCTGGTGAACGATCATCTCACGGGGTGCATGTGCTACCCAAAGCCACGGTGATCCGCCCCTGTGGCCCGGAGGATATCGAACGACTGATGGCGCTGTGGCTGCCCAGCACCATCGCCGCCCATCCGTTCGTGGCGGAAAAATACTGGCGTGAGAGCGCCGCGCTGGTGCGGGAAAACTACCTGCCGCGCGCGCAAAGTTGGGCCTGCTGGCACAAAGGCGAGATCGTCGGCTTTATCAGCGTGCTGGACGAGCAGTTCATCGGCGCGCTGTTTGTCGATCGGGCGTTTCACGGCCGCGGCGTCGCCCAGGCGTTGATGACGCACGTGCAGCAGCGCTACCGCCGACTCAGTCTTGAGGTGTACCAACAGAACCTGCGCGCCTGTGCGTTCTACCACAAGCACGGCTTTCAGATAACGCAGCGCCTGTTCAATGATGAAACCCAGGCCTATACGCTGATCATGAACTGGCTGGCAGTCGAAAACTCAACCGGTTACGCTTAAAAAAGGCGCATCCACACCCCGGATGCGCACAATTAGGAATCCGCTGCATGGCGCCGCCCGGCGTTTTGCCGCATAACTCCCCCAGCACTGACCCGCGCTCATCATTTGTCACGTTTTTCTCCGGAACTGCCGGCGAAACCGCGCGTCATAGGTAGCGCGGCGATGCAGGCTCCCTGCGTCACCCACTTTTTTGCGTCCCCGTTTTGGGCCGGCGCGTACAGATTCTGATGCCATTAAGGACAAGAACATGAAAAAACGCATTGCAATTATTGCCGGCGCCGTGAGCATCGCGCTCACGCTGTCGGCCTGTACCACCAACCCTTACACCGGCGAATCCGAAGTCGGTAAATCCGGCATCGGCGCGGGCCTCGGTGCCGCACTGGGCGCCGGCGTCGGCGTGCTGTCCTCTTCCAAGAAAGATCGCGGCAAGGGTGCGCTGATCGGCGCAGCGGCCGGTGCAGCCCTCGGCGGCGGCGCAGGCTATTACATGGACGTGCAGGAAGCCAAGCTGCGCGACAAGATGAAAGGCACCGGCGTCAGCGTCACCCGTCAGGGCGACAACATCGTGCTGAACATGCCGAACAACGTGACCTTCGACAGCAGCAGCGCCACGCTGAAACCGGCGGGCGCCAACACCCTGACCGGCGTCGCCATGGTGCTGAAAGAGTATTCGAAAACCGCGGTCAACGTGGTCGGCTACACCGACAGCACCGGTTCCCGCTCGCTCAACATGAACCTGTCGCAGCAGCGTGCCGACGGCGTAGCCAGCGCGCTGATCACCCAGGGCGTGGCGGCAAACCGTATCCGCACCACCGGCGCCGGCCCGGACAACCCGATCGCCTCCAACAGCACCGCGGAAGGCAAGGCGCAAAACCGCCGCGTCGAGATCACCCTCAGCCCGCTGCAGTAATCCCGTGCGGGGCGCCACCTGCGCCCCGCCGCCTCCCTGCGATTTTCTCCTTACCCTTCAACATTCCCGCCCGCACATCGGGTATGGTAGTCTCCTTGGCAATTAACCGCAGGAGGGATCGGCTGTGAGCACAGGCAAGGCAACGCGCGCCTCAGGACGCGCCACCATCAGCGATGTGGCCAGCATCGCCAAAACCGGCAAGACCAGCGTGTCGCGCTATCTGAATGGTGAACAGCACCTGCTTTCCGACGATCTCAAACAGCGCATCGAACAGGCGATCCAGCAGCTCGACTACCGGCCAAGCCAGATGGCGCGCAGCCTGAAGGGCGGCCAGACCCGCCTGATCGGCCTGATCCTCGCCGATATCACCAACCCCTACTCGGTGGACGTGATGCGCGGCATCGAGGCCGCCTGCCGTCAACACGGTTTTACCCTGCTGGTATGTAACACCAACAACGAAGTCAATCAGGAACAGCACTACCTGCAGCTGCTCAGCAGTTACCGGGTGGAAGGCATTGTGGTCAACGCGGTCGGCATGCGCGAGGAAGCGTTATCCACGCTGCAACAGTCGATGCTGCCGATGGTGTTGATCGACCGCAAAATCCCCGACTTCGCCTGCGATGTGGTGGGCCTGAACAACCGCGAAGCCGCCACCGTCGCCACCGAACACCTGTTGCAACAAGGTTTCGAAGCGATCCTGTTCCTCAGCGAGCCGCTCGGTACGGTCAATACCCGCCTGGAACGCCTGCACGCCTTCAGGCATACCATGGCGCAGCACCCCGCGCTGTTGGCGGAGCAGGCCGAGACGCCGCTCAACGATCGGCAGAAACTGGAGCAGGTGCTGAGCGATTTCAGCGGCCGCCACCGCGGCATGCGCAAGGCGGTGATCTCCGCCAACGGCGCCCTGACGCTGCAGGTGGCGCGCGCCATGCGTCGGCTCGGCATCCAGTGGGGCAACGACATCGGCCTGCTGGGCTTCGACGAACTGGAGTGGGCGGAGCTGGCGGGCGTCGGCATCACCACGCTGAAACAGCCCACCTACCAAATGGGGCACGCGGCGCTGGAGCGTCTGGTGCAGCGCATTCAGGGCCTGGCCACTCCCAGCGGCGAGCAGATGTTCTCCGGCGAACTGATCGTCCGCGGTTCCACCACCCGCTAATCCACCTTCTCCGGGGCCGTTGACCGCCCCGCCTCTACCTGCATCGGCTGTTTTTTGCTCAGCTTCGTGATTGCGATCATATTTTTACACTCTGTCGCTTTTCGCTGGAACCGGTTCCATTTAACGTACCGGTAACAGCAGCGGCGGCGACAATGCCGCCTCAGGAGTCAAAATGAAAACAGAAATCATCGTGGTCACCGGCGCCTACGGCACCGATACCGTCAAACAACACGGCGGCCAGCGCGCGCTGTTGCCCCTCATCGCCGGCGCAGGCGCCGACGGCGTGGAGATCCGCCGCGAACTGTTCGCCGCCGACGAGCTGAACAGCCTGCCGGCGCTGGCGCAAGAGATCGATCGCCAGCAGCTGTTCGCCGTCTACTCCGCCCCTGAGGCGCTGTTCACCCCGCAACATACGCTGAACCCCAACCTGCCGGCGCTGCTGGCGGAAGCGCAGACGCTGAACGCGCGCCAGTTGAAGCTGTCCCTCGGCCATTTCCGCCCGGGCTTCGATTTTACCGAGCTGAAAGTGGCGCTGGAGCAACACCCGGTCAAGCTGGTGGTCGAGAACGACCAAACGCCGGACTGCGGCATTTTGTCGATGCTGAACGCCTTTTTCCACGCCGCGGAAGATAGCCACCTGCCGGTCAGCATGACCTTCGATATGGCCAACTGGCTGTGGGTGGGGCAAGACGCCTTCGCCGCCGCCGAACGCCTGGCCCGCCACGTCGGTTACGTGCACGTCAAAGCCGCCACCCAAGGCCCGCGCGGCTGGCGAGCCGTCGCGCTGGACGATACCGATGGCAGCTGGCGCGATCTGCTGGCCCGCCTGCCGCACGATGTGCCGCGCGGTATCGAATTCCCGTTGCAGGGCGATGACCTGGAAGCCGTCACCCGCCATTACGTCAATATTTTGCGTGCGGAGTAACCCCATGATGACAACGTTAACGGCAACGACGGCGCAGCAGACGCCCCTGGATGTGGTCACGCTGGGCGAAGCCATGGCGATGTTCGTGGCGGCGCAAACCGGCGACCTGGCGGAGGTGGAAACCTTCACCAAACGCATCGCCGGCGCCGAACTGAACGTGGCGATCGGCCTGGCGCGTCTGGGTATGAACGTCGGCTGGGTCAGCCACGTCGGCAATGACTCGTTCGGCCGCTTCGCCCTGCAGCAGCTGAAAAAGGAAGGCATCAACTACCGGCAGGTGACGGTCGATGGCCATTATCCGACCGGTTTTCAGGTGAAATCCAAAACCACCGATGGTACCGATCCCAGCGTGGAATACTTCCGCAAGGGCTCGGCGGCCAGCCACCTGTCGATTGCCGATTTCAACCGCGAGTATTTCGGTTCCGCGCGCCACCTGCACCTGAGCGGCGTAGCGGCGGCGCTGTCCAGCGAATCGCTGGCGCTGTGCCACCATGCGGCGCGCGAGATGCGCGCCATGGGCAAAACCATTTCGTTCGACCCCAATCTGCGCCCGGTGCTGTGGCCCAGCCGCGAGGTGATGATCGAGCAGTTGAACCAGCTGGCGTTCGCCGCCGACTGGGTGCTGCCGGGGCTGAAAGAAGGGCAGATCCTCACCGGCCAGTCGACGCCGGAAGGCATCGCCGATTTCTATCTGGAACGCGGCGTGCAGGCGGTAATCATCAAAACCGGCCCGGACGGCGCCTGGTTTAAAACCGCCGCCGGCGATAAGGCGGCGGTGGCCGCAGTCAAGGTCGACAACGTGGTGGATACCGTGGGGGCGGGTGATGGCTTTGCCGTCGGCACCCTCAGCGCCCTGCTGGAAGGCAAAACGCTGATACAGGCGGTGCAGCGCGGCAACAAAATCGGCTCGCTGGCGATCCAGGCCATCGGCGACAGCGAAGGCCTGCCGACCCGCGCGGCGCTGGCCGAATAACAATAAAAAAACGACTTCTCCGCATGACGTCAGCCTCTGGCCCTACAACCGGGACGCGTCAGGAGAGCATCTGCCTCTTCGTCTTTCACGCCCAGCGTGCCGGGCGAAGGGGATGCAACACCACTGAAGGATACTGAACATGAACAAAGCGACTGTCGCGGCCAAACGCTGGTGGTACATCATGCCCATCGTGTTTATCACCTACAGCCTGGCCTATCTCGATCGCGCCAACTTCAGCTTCGCCTCTGCCGCCGGCATCAATGAAGATCTCGGCATCACCAAGGGCATGGCCTCGCTGCTGGGCGCGCTGTTTTTCCTCGGTTATTTCTTCTTCCAAATTCCCGGCGCCATCTACGCCGAACGCCGCAGCGTCAAGAAATTGATCTTCTGGTGCCTGATCCTGTGGGGCGGTTGCGCCTCGCTGACCGGCGTGGTGAGCAATATCCCGATGTTGGCCGCCATCCGCTTTATCCTCGGCGTGGTGGAAGCGGCGGTGATGCCGGCGATGCTGATCTACATCAGCAACTGGTTCACCAAATCGGAGCGGTCACGCGCCAATACCTTCCTGATCCTCGGCAACCCGGTGACGGTGCTGTGGATGTCGGTGGTGTCCGGCTACCTGATCCACGCCTTCGGCTGGCGCGAAATGTTCATCATCGAGGGCATTCCGGCGGTTATCTGGGCGTTCTGCTGGTGGGTGCTGGCGAAAGACAAACCGGCGCAGGCCGGCTGGTTGAGCGCCAATGAGAAACAGGCGCTGCAACAGCAACTGGACGAAGAGCAGAAAGGCATCAAGGCCGTGCGCAACTACGGCGAAGCCTTCCGCTCACGCAACGTGATCCTGTTGTGCGTGCAGTACTTCGCCTGGAGCATCGGCGTGTATGGCTTCGTGCTGTGGCTGCCTTCCATCCTGCGCAGCGGCATGCAGATGGGCATGGTAGAAGCCGGCTGGCTGTCGGCGGTGCCTTACCTGGCGGCAACCATCGCCATGATCGTCGTCTCCTGGGCGTCGGACAAAATGCAAAACCGCAAGCTGTTCGTCTGGCCGCTGCTGCTGATTGGCGCGCTGGCGTTCTTCGGATCTTACGCCGTCGGCGCCAACCACTTCTGGATCTCCTACGGCCTGCTGGTGGTCGCCGGCGCCGCGATGTACGCCCCTTATGGGCCGTTCTTCGCCATCATTCCGGAAATGCTGCCGAAAAACGTCGCCGGGGGCGCCATGGCGCTGATCAACAGCATGGGCGCGCTGGGTTCGTTCTTCGGTTCGTGGTTCGTCGGCTATCTGAATGGCGCCACCGGCAGCCCGGCGGCCTCTTACATGTTTATGGCCATCGCACTGGTGGTGGCGGTGGTGCTGACGCTGATCGTCAAGCCCGCCCGCAACGAGATCCAGCCACAATTGGCTTGATCCGGTTATACTTTTTCTCTGTTAACCCAACCGGGGGGCGCCATGCCCCCTTTGGCCCAGCTGGAGTTCGTGATGAAGCCTTCTATCGTATTGTACAAAAGCCTGCCCGCCGATCTGCGTGAACGTCTGGAACAGCACTTCACCGTGCACGCCTTCAACGGCCTGCAGCCGGAGAACCGCGACGAACTGCGCCAGGCGCTGCAGCAGGCCGAAGGGATCATCGGTTCCGGCGGTAAAATTGACGAAGCCTTCCTGCAGCAGGCGCCCAAACTGCGCGCGGCCTCGACCGTTTCCGTCGGCTACGACAACTTCGACGTCGAGGCGCTCAACGCCCATAACGTGCTGCTGATGCACACCCCGACGGTGCTGACCGAAACCGTCGCCGATACCATCATGAGCCTGGTGCTGGCAACCGCGCGCCGGGTGGTGGAAGTGGCGGAGCGGGTGAAGGCCGGCGAATGGCGCGGCAGCATCGGGCCAGACTGGTTCGGCGTCGACGTGCACCATAAAACCATCGGCATCCTCGGCATGGGGCGCATCGGCCTGGCGCTGGCGCAGCGCGCGCATTTCGGCTTCGGCATGCCGGTGCTGTACAACGCCCGCCGCACGCACGAAGAGGCGGAGCAGCGCTTCAACGCCCGCCGCTGCGATCTGGATACCCTGCTGGCCGAGTCGGATTTCGTTTGCATCACGCTGCCGCTGACCGAGCAAACCTTCCACATGATCGGCCGCGATCAGCTGGCGAAAATGAAGAAAAGCGGCATTCTGATCAACGCCGGCCGCGGGCCGGTGGTGGATGAGCAGGCGCTGATCGAAGCGCTGCAAAACGGCGTGATCCACGCCGCCGGGTTGGACGTATTCGAGAAAGAGCCGCTGCCGGCCAATTCGCCGCTGCTCAGCATGCCGAACGTGGTGGCGTTGCCGCACATCGGCTCCGCCACCCATGAAACACGCTACGGCATGGCCGCCTGCGCGGTGGATAATTTGATCGCCGCGTTGACCGGCACGGTGAAAGAAAACTGCGTTAACCCGCAGCTGTTGCGGAAATAACTCAGCGCGGCCGGTGGTCTGCGGATAACCGGCCGTGTTGCTCTTCCTGCTGCGGCGCGAACAGCGCCTGCAGCTGATGTTCTTCGGCGAAGTGCTGCAATTCGGCATCCTGAATTGCCTGAACGATCTCTTCTCGCCAGTTTTTGTCCGTCATCGCTAACCTCCTTTGATGTTCATCGTTTAATCTGCCGCAGCGCGCGCGCAAAGCCAAGCCGAATCAATCCGAAAACGCTCCGCCCTTCCTCTCCTCCCCGAAAAACCCCCGCAGGGAGGAGGCCATTTTTCCACCGTTTGCCACACTGGCGCTACCCTGCGAAAAAACGCTTCCTGCCGCACGTAAGGAGAGCCATGAAACTGTTACCTCTGCCCTTGTTGATGCTGCTGTCGCCTTCGGCGCTGGCCGGCTGGACGCTGCCGGGCTTCCCGGCCTTCGACGAAACGGCCGCCGGGCTGTTCGCCAGCCAGGCCGCGCTGCCCAAAGGCCAGCTGCCGCTGCGGCTGTATCAGGATAACCACTGCTGGCAGCCGGCCGAGGCGGTGAAGCTTAACCAGACGCTTTCGCTGCAGCCCTGCGGCGCCCATCCGCCGGTCAGTTGGCGGCAGTTCCGCGCCGGCGATTATCAGGTGCGCATCGACACCAGCAGCGGCACGCCGACGCTGCAGCTCAGCCTGAGCAGCGCGCCGGAAAGCGCCGCCGTTGCCGTGCGCAGTTGCCCGCGCTGGGACGGCAAGCCGGTCACGGTCGACGTCGCCTCCACCTTCGCCGAAGGCGAAACGCTGCGCGATTTCTATTCCGGCCAAACGGCGCAGGTGAGCCAGGGGAAAATCACGCTGCAGCCCGCCGCCGCCAGCGGCGGCCTGTTGCTGCTGGAATCCGCCGCCACGGTGAAACCGGCGGCGTTCAGCTGGCATAACGCCACGGTCTACTTCGTGCTGACCGATCGCTTTGAGAACGGCAATCCGGCCAATGACCACAGCTACGGGCGCCGCAGCGACGGCCTGCAGGAAATAGGCACCTTTCACGGCGGCGATCTGGCCGGCCTGACGCAGAAGCTGGATTATCTGCAGCAGCTCGGCGTCAACGCCTTGTGGATCAGCTCGCCGCTGGAGCAGATCCACGGCTGGGTCGGCGGCGGCGTGCAAACCCCGCGGCCGCACGCCGCCTACTATGCTTTCAGCCGCCGGCTCGGCGACGATAAGGTGATGGTGGTATGGGCCGGCGAACGGTCACAATAATCCAGCGTAATATGCTAACAATCGGCCAATGAGCGAAGCTTTTGCCCATTGGTCGATTTGTCGGCCGCATTGCAGAGGAATTTGTCTGGCGGTATGGTGGGGGATTACCTGCTAAAAAACAGTACTGCTACACCTATGACTTTCTCACTTTTCGGCGAAAAATTTACCCGTTATGCGGGCATTACCCGTTTGATGGACGACCTGAACGAAGGCCTGCGCACCCCCGGTGCCATCATGCTCGGCGGCGGCAACCCGGCGCAGATCCCAGAGATGGAAGCCTACTTCAAACAGCTGTGCCAGGAGATGCTCGACCAGGGCAAACTGACCGAAGCGTTGTGCAACTACGACGGCCCGCAAGGCAAGGACGCGCTGCTGAAAGCGCTGGCCAATCTGCTGCGCGACGAGCTCGGCTGGGAGATTTCGCCACAGAATATTGCACTGACGAACGGCAGCCAAAGCGCGTTTTTCTACTTGTTCAACCTGTTCGCCGGCCGCTACGCCGACGGTTCGCGCCGCCGCGTGCTGTTCCCATTGGCGCCGGAATATATCGGCTATGCCGACGCCGGGCTGGACGAAGGGCTGTTCGTCTCCGCCAAACCGAACATCGAGCTGCTGCCGGACGGCCAGTTCAAATATCACGTTGATTTCGAACACCTCACCATTGGCGACGACATCGGCATGATCTGCGTTTCACGGCCGACCAACCCGACCGGCAACGTGATCACCGATGAAGAGCTGATGAAGCTCGACCTGCTGGCACAGCAACGCGATATTCCGCTGGTGATCGATAACGCCTACGGCGTGCCGTTCCCCGGTATTATCTTCAGCGACGCCACGCCGCTGTGGAACCCGAACACCATTCTGTGCATGAGCCTGTCCAAGCTCGGCCTGCCGGGCTCGCGCTGCGGCATCGTGATCGCCGACGAGAAGGTGATCACCGCGCTGACCAACATGAACGGCATCATCAGCCTGTCGCCGGGCAGCATGGGGCCGGCGATGGCGACGGAAATGATCGCGCGCGGCGATCTGCTGCGCCTGTCGAACGAGGTGATTCGCCCGTTCTACAAACAGCGCGTCGAACACACCATCGAGATTATTCGCCGCTACCTGTCGCCGGAGCGCTGCCTGATCCACAAACCGGAAGGGGCCATCTTCCTCTGGCTGTGGTTCAAGGATCTGCCGATCACCACCGAGGTGCTGTATCAGCGCCTGAAAAAGCGCGGCGTGCTGATGGTGCCGGGCCACTACTTCTTCCCGGGGCTGGAGCACGACTGGCCGCACACTCACCAGTGCATGCGCATGAACTACGTGCCCGATCCGGAGAAAATCGAGCGCGGCGTGGCGATCCTGGCGGAAGAGATCGAACGCGCGCATCAGGAAGCGAACTAAGCTCAACCCATCGGGGCGCCACCACGGCGCCTTTTTTTTGGATTACAGCGTCCAGAACAGCACCGCCAGCAGCTGCGGCGACATGATGCGCAGGAACATCGCCAACGGATACACGGTGGCGTAAGACAGCGCGGCGGCGCCGCTGGTGGGATGCAGACCGTTGGCGAAGGCCAGCGCCGGCGGATCGGTCATCGATCCCGCCAGCATGCCGGACAGCGTCAGGTAGTTCATCTTGCCCACCGTGCGCGCCAGAATACCGACGCTCAGCAGCGGAATGGCGGTGATCACGGCGCCGTACCCGACCCACGTCAGCCCCTCGCCGTGCAGCAACGTATCGATGAAGTTGCCGCCCGATTTCAATCCGACCACCGCCAGAAACAGCACGATGCCCAGTTCGCGCAGCGCCAGGTTGGCGCTCGGCGGCATAAACCAATACAGCTTGCCGATGCTGCCGATGCGCCCCAGGATCAGCGCCGCCACCAGCGGCCCGCCGGCCAGCCCCAGCCGCAAAGCCGCCGGGAAGCCGGGCACGAACAGCGGAATGGAACCGAGCAATACCCCGAGACCAATACCGATAAAGACCGGCAGCATCTGCACCTGCTGCAGTTTTTGTTGGGCGTTGCCGACAATCGCCGTCACCGCGTCGATGGCCTCCGGCCGGCCGACCAGGTTGAGAATGTCGCCAAACTGTAGCGTCACGTTGCTGCCGGCCACCAGCTCCACGCCGGCGCGGTTGAGGCGTGAAATCACCACGTCATACTTTTGCTTCAGATTCAGATCGCGTATTTTCTTGCCCAGCACCTGCTCGTTGGTCACCACCGCCCTCACTACCTGCAGCGCAGTGCCGCGCGTCGACAGCGAGGCATCCACCTCTTCGCCGATCACCAGCCGGGCGTTCTCCAGATCTTCGCGTTTGCCCACCAGGTGCAGGTAGTCGCCAAGCTCCAGCCGTTCGTGGGGCGCCGGCACCATCAGCAGCTCCCCGCGCTTGAGGCGCGAACAGACGATCGCCTCACCGTTGAGCAGCGGCACGCTTTTGATCGCCATGCCCTGCAGATTGGGGTTACGCACCGCCACGTTGATGGCGTGCAGCAGCTCGCGCTGATTGCCCAGGCTGCTTTCAAACGCCTGCGCCTCACGCTCGATGTTGATGCGGAAAAACAGCCGGATCAGCCACATCACCAGCAGGATGCCGCATATGCCGAACGGATAGGCCATGGCGTAGCCCATCCCCATGCCGTCCACCAGCGCCGGATCGGAACCGAGATCGGTCAGGATTTGCTGACCGGCGCCCAGCGCCGGGGTGTTGGTGACCGCGCCGGAGAACACGCCGAGGATGATCGGCAGCGGCACGTCGAACAGCTTGTGTACCGCCGCCGCCACGACGCCGCCGGTCAGCACCAGCAGCACCGCGAAGGCGTTGAGGCGCAGACCGGAGACGCGCAGCGAAGAGAAGAAACCGGGGCCGACCTGGATGCCGATGGTGTAGACGAACAGGATCAGGCCAAACTCCTGGATAAAGTGCAGCATGTCCCCGTTCAGGCTGATTTGCCCGCTCTGGGCAAAGTGGCCGACCAGGATACCGCCGAACAGCACGCCACCGATGCCCAACCCGACGCCGTACAGCCCATCCACAGCCCAATGACGGCCGCCAACGCCAACATGCTGACGGTCAGGGCGATATCGCTCATAGGTCACATCCTTGCCAAAGTTGAACACGGGACTTGTGGCCAAAGACACACAATTAACAAGGATTATGGCATCGGGCAGAGGGGGGGACTGTGGCGCGCACCACATAACGCAGCGAGGGAGATCCGTTGGGATCTCCCTCGCATGATGATGACCGCTTTTCAGTCGGTTATTTCGCTTCCAGCTCCGGCGTCGCACCGATGGCGATACGCTGCGGCTGCAAGGCTTCCGGCACCTGACGCACCAGATCGATGTGCAACAGGCCATTTTCAAATTTGGCCTCGGACACCTGCAGGTGTTCCGCCAGGGTGAAGGTCAGCTGGAACTCTTTGCACACCAGCCCCTGATGCAGGTACTCGACCTGTTTTTCCGGCGGCGTGGGTTTACCGCTGACGGTCAGCCGCGGCCCTTCCACTTCGATATTCAGTTCGCTCTGCCGGAAACCGGCCAGCGCCAGAGAAATGCGGTAGTGATTGTCGTCACTTTTCTCGATGTTATACGGCGGGAACCCCTGGGGTTCCTGACCGCCCATTGAACTGGCCAATTTATCAAAACCAATCCACTGACGCAGAAGCGGGGATAAATCGTAATTACGCATAGGAACAACTCCTTTCATTAAGCGAGATGTGTTTATTCAGCCCCCTGACGGCAGGCTAATCATGACTTCATATTTACCGGCAGCGTATCTGCCGGCGAAACGGAAATTTATTTAATTTCGATGCGGCGCGGTTTTAATGTTTCCGGCACGATGCGTTGCATGTCGATATACAACAGGCCATTCTCCAGTTTGGCGCCTTTAATTTGAATATGTTCGGCCAGCTGGAATTTACGCTCGAAATTACGCTCGGCGATGCCCTGGTATAAATAGGTTTTTTCTGCCGGTTCATTGTTGTGCGCCCCGCGCACGATCAGCAGATTATCCTGCGTGGTGATCTCCAGCTCCTGCTCGGCAAACCCGGCTACCGCGATGGCGATCCGATAATGATTTTCATCCACCAGCTCGACATTATAAGGGGGATAACCGCCGTTGCCCTGACTCTGGCCAGCTTCCAGCGCGTTGAACAGGCGATCGAAACCAATGGCGGAACGGTATAGCGGGGAAAGATCAAAATTACGCATAAAACAGCCTCCTAAGGCACTTCAGCGAGGTTGAAATAAATACGCCTTCCACTCTGGACAGGCTAATTAAGCCAGAATTCCCTTACGGCGAATTCTCAATTCGGCTCTGATGATAAAATGGGGGTTGCTTTCATCAATTCAACAGGCGAGGATCAAAAAAAATTTGCATCAATAAGGTAAAAGTTTTTTTTACCACTTACACTAAAGTGAGAGAGCCGCCACAGAGCGGGATTTTGCTTCTTTTAAAGCGGCAACAGGATGTTATAAATCAGCTTAATTTAGGGGAACAGCAACCCTGCAGGATGGATTAATGACGACGATGAAAGCGATAGCGACGGGCTGCATGTTGTTGGCGACCAGCGGTTGCTCCAGCGTGATGAGCCATACCGGCCCGAATCAGGGTTACTACCCCGGCACCCGCGCCAGCGTGGACATGCTGAAGGACGACAACACCAGCTGGGCGATGATGCCGCTGGTGGCGCTGGATCTGCCGTTCTCCGCGGTGATGGACACCGTACTGCTGCCTTACGACTATCTGCGTTCCGGCAACGACGCCACCGCAGACTCGCCAAAAGCGCGCATCCTGCGCAGCGAGCAGCAGAATCTGGCGGCAACCGGCAATCCCGGCGAAGGCAACGACAGCACCGCCACCCACTGATCGCGCACGCAGCGGGTCATCAGGCCCGCCTTACACCTCAACCACAAAGATCTGGTTGAACCCCGCTATCTCGCGCATAAACGCCACTTTCTTGCCATCCGGCGAAAACACCACGGCATCCCCCGACGGCGGCTGCACGCTGCGCGGCGTCAAACGCTGCAGGCGGCCGCTGGCCACCTCGCACAGCATCACGCTGTTGTCGCACACCAAAGCCATCGTCCCGCCCTGCGGGTGCCAGCTGAACGCCGACTGGATATCATGCTCGCTGCGGCTCACCTGGCGCGGCTCGCCCCCATTAGGCGACACCGTCCACAGCTGCACCACGCCGCCGTCATCCTTCATCAGAAAAGCTATCTGGCTGCCGTCCGGCGAACTGCGCAGCCAGTGGCGCGGCGCACCAGCCACACCAGGAAAACGGCGATCCCCGGTAAAGGTTACCCGCCGCTGCCTGACGCCAAGCGGCGGCGCCGGCAGCTCGCTTTCCGTCCCCTGCAGCGGCAGAGCGCCCGCCCGGGCGTAGTCGACGTCGTTCTCCGGCAGATCGACGATAAACACCTCAGACAGCTTCTCTCCGGCGGCGGACAACGTATCGCCGATAAATGCCAGCGCCCAGCGCTGCCGGCTGCCGTCGGCCTTACGGTAGCCTTCGCGGCCGATCCAGCCTTCTTCGTAAGCGCGATTGATCTGATCGCTGCCCGGCTGCGGCTGCGGCACCGTCTCGCTGACCAACACGCAATAGTGGCTGCCGTCGTACTCGCGCGGGTGCTGTTTTGGCGGGTTAACCCCGTGCAGCGGCACGGCTACGCCAACGTTGCGCAGATCGCGCGCCGGATCGCGTTCATGCATCACGTGATCGTTGTAGGTAAAGCTGAGGCGGCTGCCGTCCGGACTGAAAACGTGCACATGGCTGCCGCCGCGCAGCGCGCCGGGGGTGTAGGGCGCAGTGATATCCAGCGCATCGAGGGTGATGGCCAACTCGCGATCCGGTTCGCTGACGATCACCCCGCGGCGGTGGTGAAAATCATACTGCCAGGCGCTGTCCGGGTGCTCAGGTCCGTGAATAAAGGCATAGCGCGCCGGCGCATCGGGGCTGACCGTGACCACGCCGACGTGGGCGCCGTGCTGGGCGCGATAAATCACCTCCACCGCGCCGCTGGCGACGTTGACACGCTCAATGCTGAGGCCGGTGAAAGAGGCGCCGCGCGGGCGCACGTCATAAGCCAGCCATTGGCTATCCGGCGTCCAGACGTTGATATTGGTTAACTGATGCCCACGAGGGTCGAAAGTCAGTTGTTTTTCCCGATGGCTCATGGCGGCTCTCCTGCACATGCTGGCACTGAGCCGTCATCTTACCGGATCGCCCGCAGCGTTTCATATGGCCTGTGAGGGTGAGGCGGGAGGATTTTTTCGGTTCGAAATCACACAATTATTTTTCAGCGTCTTATCATTTAAGCCGATCGACGGCGTCGGCAGGAAATAAGCGGCCGACTAGGCGATCGTATTCCTGCCGGCGAAACTCAACGGCGCCAATGTAATAGGGGTGGGTGATGCAAACGCTATTTTTTCATTCTCATCACCTTTATAAGAATAAGGCAGCGGCGGCGCCTTACTTAACGCAAATAAATAAAAAATCGTGCCGCTAGACGACCGGTTTATGATTATTTTCACCGAAAACGCAATGCTCCTACCGGCCGTTGCCGTTTTCTGATCGGTGTGCCCGAGGGTCGGGCTGCGGGGTTTACAATTAATACAAAAAAGTACAAACTGGATTTTTTGTACAATAAAATCTTCTGGAGCCGGTATGAACACCCTCTTCGATGCCATTGTTTCCGCTCATCAGCAACTGCGCCCTCAGGTGCGGGTCACGCCACTGGAGCGCAGCGTGCTGCTTTCTCAACAATTGGGCTGCGAGCTGTATCTGAAATGCGACCACCTGCAGCACACCGGTTCCTTTAAATTTCGCGGTGCCAGCAACAAGCTGCGGCTGTTGGATAACGCGCAACGCCGGCGCGGCGTGATCGCCGCCTCTACCGGCAACCACGGTCAGGCCGTTGCTTTGGCGGGGCAACTGATGGGCGTTGGCGTCACGGTTTATGCGCCGGAGACGGCGGCGAGCATCAAGCTCGACACCATTCGCGCGTTGGGCGGCACCGTGGAATTGGTGCCGGGCGATGCGCTGAACGCCGAACTGGCAGGGGAACAGGCCGCACGCGAACAGGGGAAAACCTATATCTCGCCGTATAACGACGAACAGGTGATCGCCGGCCAGGGCACCTGCGGCATGGAGCTGGTTGAACAACTCGCCGATCTGGACGCGGTATTCGTGGCGGTGGGCGGCGGGGGCTATATCGCCGGCATCGGCACCGTTCTGCGGCAACTGTCGCCGAAAACGCAGCTTATCGCCTGCTGGCCGGAAAACGCCACCAGCCTGTACAGCGCGTTGGAAGCCGGCCATATCTTCCCGGTGGAAGAGCAAGAAACCCTGTCCGACGGCACCGCCGGCGGCGTCGAGCCGGGCGCCGTGACCTTTCCGCTGTGCCAACAGCTGATCGACCGCAAAGTGCTGGTCAGCGAGGCGGAGATTAAACACGCGATGCGCCGGATCGCCGCCAGCGATCGCTGGATTATCGAAGGCGCGGCCGGCGTAGCGCTGGCGGCGGCGATCAAACTGGCGCCGGAATACCAGGGTAAAAAGGTGGCGGTGGTGCTGTGCGGCAAGAACATCGTGCTGGAGAAATACCTCAAGGCCATCGCCGATGCACATTCTTAATCGGCAGCAAATCCTCGCCGCGTTCGACGCCGAGACCATAACGCCGCTGCTGAAGCAGGGTTTTATCGCCTACTCGCAACAGCGGGTGCAACAGCCGCCGGTGCAGCATTTCCTGTTCGAGCGGGCCGACGGCGACTGCTGCATCAAGTCCGCCTGGTTGGAAGACGACGAACTGTTCGTGGTCAAGATCTCTACCGGTTTCTATCGCAATGCCGAACACGGCCTGCCGAGCAATCAGGGGCTGATGATGGCGTTCTCCGCCCAGACCGGCGAGCCGCAGGCGCTGCTGCAAGATGAAGGTTGGCTGGCCGCGTATCAGCGCGATGCCGAAGCCGAGGGTTTTCGGGTGCGGGTTACGCAGAATGCGGCGGAACTGGCGGCGCACTGTCAGCTGATCGTCACCACCACGCCCAGCCGCGAACCGATATTGCAGGCGGCGGATATTCGGCCCGGCACGCACATCACCGCGGTGGGCGCCGACGCGCCCGGTAAGCAGGAGCTGGCGACCGAGCTGGTGGCCCGCGCGGACGCGCTGCTGGTCGATGCGTTGGCGCAATGTGCTGACTATGGCGAGATCGCGACGGCTTATCGGCAGCACAAGCTGACTTCAGCGCCGATCGTCGAAATGGGCGCCGCATTGGCGCAGGGCGGGCGGGTGCGACGCGATCCGCATCACATCACCATCGCCGATCTCACCGGGCTGGCGATTCAGGATCTGCAGATCGCCAAAGGGGTGTTGGCGAAAGTATAAAGAGGCGCCGCAGCGCCCCGCGTTATCAGGCGTTGAGCACGAACTTCTCGATAGCGCGCGCCACGCCGTCTTCGGTATTGGCGCTGGTGACAAACTGCGCCACCGCTTTCAGTTCGGGAATGGCGTTGCCCATCGCCACGCCGACGCCGGCATATTCGATCATCGCCGTATCGTTGGCCTGATCCCCCAGCGTCATGATGTTTTCCCGCGCCACGCCCAAATGCTCGGCCAGCATTCTCACCCCGGCGCCCTTATCGACGTTCTTGTGCAGGATCTCGAGGAAATAAGGCGCGCTTTTCAGGATGGTATAACGCTCGCGCGTTTCCGCCGGGATGCGCGCGATAGCGCGGTCCAACAGCTCCGGCTCGTCGATCATCATCACTTTAGGGAAACGCATCTGGCGATCCATCTCTTCCACGCTGCGGTATTTCAGCGGAATACCGGTCATTTCCGCTTCGTGTATGGTGTACTTGCCGATGTCCTTGTTCGGGGTATACAGGGTATCGAAATCAAACGCCTGGAAGTGAACGCCGAACTCGCGCGCCAGCTGCTCGAAGTGCAGATAATCCTCAAAGCCCAGCGTTTCTTGCAGAATGCAGGCGCCGTCAGCCGCACGCAGCACCAGCGCGCCGTTATAGGTGATACAGAAATCGCCGGGGCCCTGAATGTCCAACTGGCGCAGATAGTCCTGCACGCCGACATAAGGCCGCCCGGTGGCCAGCACCACGTGCACCCCTTTGCGCCGCGCCGCCGCGATAGCCTGCTTTACCGCCGGCGTGATTTGGTGCTGCGGATCCAGCAACGTGCCGTCCATGTCGATCGCAATCAGTTCAATAGCCATTCAACGCTTCTCCCAGTGGTTTTTATTCATGCTAACGCGTTTCAGCCTCGGCTGTCAGCGCCAAAAAAGGCGCAAAAAAAATCCGCGCGGGTCGCCCGGCGCGGATTTTCACAGCCATTAACGCATCAGATATCGATGTTCGCCGCTTTCAGGGCGTTTTCTTCGATAAAGGCGCGACGCGGCTCAACCGCGTCGCCCATCAGCGTGGTGAACAGCTGATCGGCAGCGATGGCGTCCTTGACGGTCACGCGCAACATGCGGCGGCTTTCCGGATCCATGGTGGTTTCCCACAGCTGCTCCGGGTTCATCTCGCCCAGACCTTTATAACGCTGCACCGACAGGCCGCGGCGCGACTCTTTCACCAGCCACTCCAGCGCCTGCTCGAAGCTGTCTACCGGCTGACGGCGTTCGCCGCGCTCGATGAACGCGCCCTCTTCGATCAGCCCGCGCAGCTGCTCGCCCAGTTGGCAGATCTTGCGGTATTCGCCGCCGTGGATGAAGTCGAAGTCCAGCTTGTAGTCGGTATCCACGCCGTGGGTGCGGATGCGCAGCGCCGGCTCGAACATCTGGCGCTCACGGTTCTCGAAGATCACGAAGTCATAGCTGCTGCCGTGCTGCTCTTTGTCGTTCAGCGCCTGCACCAGCGACGCGATCCAGGTCTTCACCTTGGCTTCATCGCTGAGATCGCCTTCGTTCAGCGTCGGCTGATAGATCAGGCTGTTCAGCAGCGCGCGCGGGTAACGGCGCTCCATGCGGCCAATCAGCTTCTGCACGCCATAGTGCTCGGCCACCAGTTTCTCCAACTGCTCGCCGCCGAGCGCCGGTGCACTGGCGTTGGTGTGCAGCGTGGCGCCGTCCATCGCGATGGCGATCTGGTACTGATCCATCGCCTCGTCATCTTTGATGTACTGCTCCTGCTTGCCTTTCTTCACCTTGTACAGCGGCGGCTGTGCGATGAACACGTGGCCACGCTCGATGATTTCCGGCATTTGGCGGTAGAAGAAGGTCAACAGCAGCGTACGGATGTGCGAACCGTCGACGTCGGCATCGGTCATGATGATGATGCTGTGGTAACGCAGCTTGTCCGGGCTGTACTCGTCACGGCCGATGCCGCAGCCCAGCGCGGTGATCAGCGTCGCCACTTCCTGCGAAGAGAGCATCTTGTCGAAACGCGCCTTCTCGACGTTGAGGATTTTCCCCTTCAGCGGCAAGATAGCCTGGTTCTTGCGGTTGCGCCCCTGCTTGGCAGAGCCGCCCGCGGAGTCCCCTTCCACCAGGTACAGTTCGGACAGCGCCGGATCGCGTTCCTGGCAGTCCGCCAGCTTGCCCGGCAGGCCGGCCAGATCCAGCGCGCCTTTGCGGCGGGTCATCTCACGCGCTTTACGCGCTGCTTCGCGCGCGCGCGCCGCGTCGATGATTTTGCCGACCACGATTTTCGCGTCGCCCGGATTTTCCATCAGGTAATCCACCAGCTTCTCGTTCATCAGCGTTTCAACCGCGGTTTTCACCTCGGAAGAGACCAGTTTGTCCTTGGTCTGAGAGGAGAACTTGGGATCCGGCACCTTCACCGACACCACGGCGATCAGGCCTTCACGCGCATCATCGCCGGTGGCGCTGACCTTGGCCTTCTTGCTGTAGCCTTCCTTCTCCATGTAGCTGTTCAGCGTACGGGTCATCGCGGTACGGAAACCGACCAGGTGCGTGCCGCCGTCGCGCTGCGGAATGTTGTTGGTGAAGCAGTAGATGTTTTCCTGGAAACCGTCGTTCCACTGCAGCGCCACTTCCACGCCGATGTCGTCTTTCACGGTGGAGAAGTAGAACACGTTCGGGTGGATCGGCGTTTTGTTCTTGTTCAGATACTCGACAAACGCCTTGATGCCGCCTTCGTAATGGAAGTGGTCTTCACGGTCAGTGCGCTTGTCCTTCAGGCGGATAGACACGCCGGAGTTGAGGAAGGACAGCTCGCGCAGGCGCTTGGCCAGAATGTCGTACTCGAAATCGGTCACATTGGTAAAGGTCTGGTGGCTTGGCCAGAAGCGCACCATGGTGCCGGTCTGCTCGGTTTCGCCCACCACGGTCAGCGGCGCCTGCGGCTCGCCGTGGCTGTAAGTTTGTTCGTGCACTTTGCCTTCGCGGCGGATCACCAGCTCCAGTTTCTCCGACAGGGCGTTAACCACCGAGACGCCCACGCCGTGCAGGCCGCCGGAAACTTTATAGGAGTTGTCGTCGAATTTACCGCCGGCGTGCAGCACGGTCATGATGACCTCTGCGGCTGAAACCCCTTCTTCCGGGTGAATGCCGGTCGGAATGCCGCGGCCGTCATCCTGAACCGATACCGAGTTGTCGGCATGGATGGTGACCTGAATGTCGCTACAGTGGCCCGCGAGCGCTTCGTCGATAGCGTTGTCCACAACCTCGAATACCATGTGGTGCAGACCGGTGCCGTCATCGGTATCGCCGATATACATGCCCGGGCGCTTGCGCACCGCATCCAGCCCTTTTAATACCTTGATACTTGAGGAGTCATAAGAATTCGACATCAACGTTTCTCGCTCATTTTAGTCCTGTGGTTGAACCTCTATTTTACCCTGTTCCACGCGGAACATCTTGCCCTTTTCACCGGCCATGTCGGTCACTTGTTCAGCGCTGACCGCGCTGACAAAAACCTGGGCCTGGGTGGCTTTCAGGCGATCGGCCAGCAACCGGCGACGGCCGGTGTCCAGCTCGGAGGCAAAATCATCAATCAGATACAGGCAACGCCGCCCGCTCTGCCGGGTGAGAAACTCACCCTGCGCCAAGCGCAACGCGCACATCAGCAGCTTAAGCTGACCGCGCGATAACAAATCCTCTACCGGCGTGCCGTCGGCACGAATGCGAAAGTCCGCTTTATGCGGCCCCACCGCGGTATAGGTCAACGCCCTGTCGCGCTCAAACTGGCGCTCCAGCAGCTCGCCGTAGTCGCTCTCTTTATCCCAGCCGCGCTGGAAGGAGAAGCTCAGGGCGAATTCAGGCAGAAACTGCGCGCAGGTCGCGGTGATATCCGCGGCGATCGCGTCGCTGTATTCCGCCCGCCATTCGCTGATGCGCTCCGCGAGCGGGATCAGTTCCTGATCCCAGGCGCGGATCTGCGCATAGCGACTCACCTGGCGCAGCGCGGCATTGCGCTGCTTCAGTAACCGTTTCAGGTTGCTCCAGGCGGTGAAAAAACCGGGTTCGTTATGAAAACAGCCCCAGTCCAGGAAAGCGCGCCGGAATTTCGGCCCGCCGTTCAGCAGGGTAAAACCTTCGGGGGTGATCAGCTGCATGGGCAGCAGCTGCGCCAGCTCGGCCACCTTGTGGCCGTCGCTGCCATCGATGCGTACTTTGCTGTCACCCTGACGGCTCTTGCTCAATCCTACCGACAGCTCGCGCTCCGTACCTTCTATGCGGCCGTGCAGCACGAACTCCGGTTGGTCGTGGCGAATGACCCGACCGGCCTGCAGGCTGCGAAAGGCGCGGCCATGGCCGAGCGTATACACCGCCTCCAGCACGCTGGTCTTGCCGCTGCCGTTGGCGCCGACCAGGAAGTTGAATCCCGGCGCCAGCGCCAAATCCGCCGCCTCGATATTGCGGAAGTCTTTAATCAATAAACGCGTTAATGCCATGCCAACTCTATCACCGGGAAACTACGCTCAATGTAAGGGCGTTATCGGCGCAGGCAGTTTACGTGCGGACAGCGCACAGCAACCGGAGCGTACACAGAGTACGTGAGGATTGCGAGCACTGCCCAAGCGTAAAATGGCAAGCAAGATAGCCCGGATATCGATCACAACCGCATTGGCATGACAACGTAGGCCGCCGCCTGGCTGGCGCCGTCTTCGATCTGCACGCTGGAGACCGAGTCGGTCAACAGCAGGCGCACGTCTTCACACTTGAGCGCGTTCAACACGTCCAGCACGTAGCTGACGTTGAAACCGATCTCCATCTCCGCGCCGTCGTAGCTGACGTCGAGGATCTCTTCCGCCTCTTCCTGCTCCGGGTTGTTGGCGGTGATCTTCAGCTGGTTCTGGCTGACGTACAGCCGCACGCCGCGGAATTTCTCGTTCGAGAGAATGGCCGCGCGGGCGAACGCCTGCTTGAGCAGATCGCAGCCGGCTTCCAGCGTTTTGTCCGGGTTTTTCGGCAAGACGCGGCGATAGTCCGGGAAACGGCCGTCAACCAGCTTGGAGGTGAAGATGAAATCGCCGACGTGGGCGCGAATGTTGTTGCTGCCGATTTGCAGCTGCAGCAGCGAATCGCCGCCATCCAGCAGACGCACCAGCTCCATCACCCCTTTACGCGGCACGATCACCGAATGCGACGGCAGCTGCTGGCCGATCGGCATCGAGCACACCGCCAGGCGGTGGCCGTCGGTCGCGACGGTGCGCAACTCTTCGCCTTCGGTTTCAAACAGCATGCCGTTCAGGTAGTAACGCACGTCCTGATGGGCCATCGAGAACTGGGTGGCTTCGATCAGGCGCTTCAGCGTCGCCTGCGGCAAGGTGAATTCCACCTCGCTCTGCCAGTCGTCCAGGTTCGGGAAGTCCGCCGCGGGCAGCGTGGACAGCGAGAAGCGGCTGCGGCCGGATCGCACCAGCATGCGCTCGCTCTCCAGCGTGACGGCGATCTCCGCCCCTTCCGGCAGGCCACGGCAGATATCAAAGAATTTGCGCGCAGGCACGGTAGTCGCGCCCGGCTCGTGCGGCTGGGACAGGGCGACGCGCGCCACCATCTCCATCTCCAGATCGGTGCCGGTCAGCAGCAGGGAGCCTTCCGTCACCTGCAGCAGCAGGTTGCCCAGGATCGGCAAGGTCGGGCGGCCGCCCAGCGGGCTGCTCACCTGTTGCAGCGGTTTTAGCAGATGCTCACGTTCAACGATAAATTTCATAGCGCTATGAAGATAATGTTCTGATTAAATTGGAGAAATCTTCTTTGATGTCGTGACTTTCCTCACGCAGCTGCTCGATCTTCCGGCAGGCGTGCAACACCGTGGTATGGTCGCGGCCACCAAACGCATCGCCGATTTCCGGCAGGCTGTGGTTGGTGAGTTCCTTCGCCAGCGCCATCGCCATCTGGCGCGGGCGGGCAACGGATCGCGAACGCCGCTTGGACAGCAAATCCGCGACTTTAATCTTGTAATACTCCGCCACCGTCTTTTGGATATTGTCGATGGTGACCAGCTTTTCCTGCAGCGCCAGCAGATCGCGCAGCGCTTCGCGCACGAAATCGATGGTGATGGCCCGGCCGGTAAAGTTGGCGTTGGCGATCACGCGGTTCAACGCCCCTTCGAGCTCACGCACGTTGGAACGCAGGCGTTTGGCGATGAAGAACGCCACTTCGCCCGGCAGGCGAATGTCGTTTTCGTCGGCCTTTTTCATCAGGATCGCCACGCGGGTTTCCAGCTCCGGCGGCTCGATCGCCACCGTCAGCCCCCAGCCGAAGCGGGACTTCAGACGATCTTCCACCCCGTTGATCTCTTTAGGGTAGCGATCCGAAGTCAGGATGATCTGCTGATTGCCTTCCAACAGGGCGTTAAAGGTATGGAAGAACTCTTCCTGCGAACGCTCCTTGTTGGCAAAGAATTGGATGTCATCGATCAGCAACGCGTCGACCGAACGGTAGTAGCGCTTAAACTCTTCGATGGCATTGTTCTGCAACGCTTTGACCATGTCCTGCACAAAGCGTTCCGAGTGCATGTAGACCACTTTGGCGTTGGCCTTGCGCGCCATGATGCCGTTGCCAACCGCGTGCAGCAGGTGAGTTTTACCCAGGCCGGTGCCGCCATACAGGAACAAAGGGTTGTAGGCGCCGCCCGGATTGTCCGCCACCTGGCGAGCCGCCGCGCGCGCCAGCTGGTTGGACTTACCCTCGACGAAGTTGTCGAAGGTGTGTTTGGGGTTGACGTTCGAGCGATAAGAGAGCTCGGGTTGCGCCGCCGCGTTGTCCCAGCTCGGGCGCGAAGGCGCGGCCGTGCGCGCCGCCGGAGCCGCAGGGGCGCTGCTGACGCTGGCGGTCACGGTCTGGCTGATCACCTGCGTGATCGGCTTGCTGCCGACTTCAAAACGCAGCAAAGGCGCATCCGTGCCGCAGAAATCATTCAGCAGACCATTGATGTTGTTTAAGTACTTATCGCGAACCCAATCCAGCACAAAACGGTTAGGCGCGTACAGCGCCAGGGTGTTGTCACTCAGTTCCGCCTGCAATGGGCGAATCCACATACTAAATTCTGTGGCAGGTAACTCATCCTGCAATCGGGCAAGACACTGCTGCCAAAGCGAAAGTGACACGGCGGACTCCACTCGAACAAGATCAATAAAGAAAAGAAACGGGCAACTTTTTTATAACTCATGATTTTTGACACATACCCGGCATCGGCTGTTTGCCTGTGGGGGATGCGAACCGCCTTTCACGGTTTGTGTCCCTCACGATCCCGGCATGAGGGATCGCGATCGGAATGACGGATCATAGCGCAATCCGCGCAAGAGATCCTCCCCTTCCTCACAGATTAGATCCATTTTATCCACAGGCCGCGGCCGGCGGCGATCTTTTCACCGCCAGCGCCGAATGACCGCGCAGATCCCGGCCGCTGCGCCGCGTTTTTTACATTGTCAACCGGTTATACCCTGTTATCCACGCCGGATCCTGCGATCGCGCGCAAAGGATCTCACGGGGATCCTTGCGATTTCACCCCGAGTCCGTATAATCTTCGCCCTACGTGTGATACCTGGTTCCTTATGGTGCGTCATTAGCCAGACAGGATTCTGCGGTGACCACGGGCCAAGACCGGATGTTGTTCCGTTATTGGCAGACAACCAGGTAGGCTGGCGCGATGCGAATTGACTCAGGACTGTACAATTATTACAATCCCGCTTCTTTATGTATTGCGATTGAGGCGTCGGTCATCTTCACGCCGAGTAGCCAAACGCGTTTACTGATCAGTAATTATTTTAAGTTTAGGTAGAAATCGCTATGAAACGCACTTTCCAACCGTCCGTATTGAAGCGCAACCGTAGCCACGGTTTCCGTGCTCGTATGGCCACCAAAAATGGTCGTCAAGTTCTGGCCCGCCGTCGTGCGAAAGGCCGTGCTCGTCTGACTGTTTCTAAGTAATAAAGCTAACCCGCTGAGTGGTTAAGCTCGCTTTTCCCAGGGAGTTACGTTTGTTAACTCCCACTCATTTCACTTTCGTCTTCCAGCAGCCACAACGGGCTGGCACGCCGCAAATCACCATCCTCGGCCGCCTGAACCAGCTGGGGCATCCCCGCATCGGTCTTACCGTCGCCAAAAAACACGTCAAACGCGCGCACGAGCGTAATCGGATCAAACGCCTAACCCGCGAAAGCTTCCGCTTGCGTCAGCACGAATTACCGGCGATGGATTTTGTCGTGGTGGCCAAAAAGGGGATAGCGGATTTGGATAACCGCGCGCTGACGGAAGCTTTGGATAAATTATGGCGTCGCCACTGTCGCCAGGCTCCCGCATCCTGATCGGGCTGGTGCGGGCCTATCAGCTCGTCATCAGTCCGCTGCTAGGGCCTCGTTGTCGCTTCCAGCCGACATGCTCTCATTACGCAATTGAGGCATTAAGCAGGTTTGGCATGATAAAAGGCAGTTGGTTAGCATTGAAACGCGTATTAAAATGCCACCCTTTGAACCCAGGTGGCGATGATCCGGTGCCGCCAAAAACCGACGATAACAGAGAACACTAACGATGGATTCGCAACGCAATCTTCTCCTCATCGCTCTGCTGTTCGTGTCTTTCATGATCTGGCAGGCATGGCAAACGGACAATGCTCCGCAGCCGGCCGCACAGACCACGCAACAGACTTCGAACGCAGTAGCCGGTGATGCCGCCAGCCAGGCCGTGCCAGCCAGTGGTCAGGGTAAGCTGATTACCGTGAACACCGACGTGCTGTCACTGACCATCAACACCCGTGGTGGCGATATCGAGCAGGCTAAACTGTTGGCCTACCCGGATACTCTGGGTTCATCGACTCCGTTCCAACTGCTGGAAACCACTCCGTCGTTCGTCTATCAGGCGCAAAGCGGCCTGACCGGTAAAAACGGCCCGGACAACCCGGCCAACGGCGAGCGCCCGCTGTATCAGGCGGCGCAGGACAGCTACACCCTGCCGGAAGGCCAGGACGAGCTGCGCATCCCGCTGACCTACACCGATAAAGACGGCGCGATCTACACCAAGACCTTCGTGCTCAAACGCAACCACTATGCGGTCGGCGTGGATTACAGCATCGACAACAAAGGCGCGACGCCGCTGGAGCTGACCCTGTTCGGCCAGCTGAAGCAGACCACCGAATTGCCTAAGCACCGTGACACCGGCAGCAGCAACTTCGCGCTGCACACCTTCCGCGGCGCGGCGTACTCGTCCAGCGAGGACAAGTACCAGAAATACGCGTTCGACAAAGACGAAAACCTGAGCGTCACCACCAAAGACGGTTGGGTCGCCATGCTGCAGCAGTACTTCGCCACCGCGTGGGTGCCGGCGACCAAGGGTGACAACACCTTCTACACCGCCAAACCGGGCGACAACCTGTCCACCATCGGCTTCAAATCTACGCCGGTCGTGGTGCAGCCGGGCGCTCAACAGCAGCTGAACGCGACCCTGTGGGTCGGCCCGGAGCTGCAGGACCAGATGGCCCAGTTGGCGCCGCACCTGGACCTGACCGTGGATTACGGCTGGCTGTGGTTCATCTCCCAGCCGCTGTTCAAACTGCTGAAGTTCATCCACGGCTTTATCGGCAACTGGGGCTTCTCCATCATCATCATCACCTTCATCGTGCGCGGCATCATGTACCCGCTGACCAAGGCGCAGTACACCTCGATGGCGAAAATGCGCATGCTGCAGCCGAAGCTGCAGGCGATGCGCGAGCGCATCGGCGATGACAAACAGCGCATGAGCCAAGAGATGATGGCGCTGTACAAGGCGGAGAAAGTGAACCCGCTCGGCGGCTGCCTGCCGCTGATCATTCAGATGCCGATCTTCCTGGCGCTGTACTACATGCTGATGGGTTCGGTCGAGCTGCGCCACGCGCCGTTCGCCCTGTGGATCCATGACCTGTCGGCGCAAGACCCGTACTACATCCTGCCAATCCTGATGGGCGTGACGATGTTCTTCATTCAGAAGATGTCGCCGACCACCGTGACTGACCCGATGCAGCAGAAAATCATGACCTTCATGCCGGTGATCTTCACAGTGTTCTTCCTGTGGTTCCCGTCCGGTCTGGTGCTGTACTACATCGTCAGCAACCTGGTGACCATCCTGCAGCAGCAGCTGATTTACCGTGGTCTGGAAAAACGCGGTCTGCACAGCCGCGACAAGAAAAAAAGCTAAGCGTAGTGTAGGGGTTCGGCGCGCCGACCCTTGCAGTCACACCAAAGGCGGTCATTAGACCGCCTTTTTGCATCTTAATCGTCAGAGAGAACCGTTATGAGCACCACCGATACCATCGTAGCCCAAGCCACCCCGCCGGGACGCGGCGGCGTCGGCATTCTGCGCATTTCCGGAAGCAAAGCCAAAGACGTCGCCCAGGCGTTGCTCGGCAAGCTGCCGAAGCCGCGCTACGCTGACTATCTGCCGTTCCGCGACGCCACGGGCGCCACCCTCGATCAGGGCATCGCGCTGTGGTTCCCGGGGCCGAACTCTTTTACCGGCGAAGACGTGCTGGAACTGCAGGGCCACGGCGGGCCGGTGATCCTCGATCTGCTGCTCAAACGCGTGCTGGCGCTGCCCGACGTGCGCATTGCGCGGCCGGGCGAGTTCTCCGAGCGCGCATTTCTCAACGATAAACTCGATTTGGCGCAGGCCGAAGCGATTGCCGATCTGATCGACGCCAGCTCCGAGCAGGCGGCTCGTTCGGCGATGAACTCGCTGCAGGGCGCCTTCTCCACCCGCATCCACCAGCTCGTGGAAGCGCTCACTCACCTGCGAATCTACGTGGAAGCGGCGATCGACTTCCCCGACGAGGAAATAGACTTCCTGTCCGACGGTAAAATCGAGGCGCAGCTCAACGACGTGATGGCGGATCTGGACAGCGTGCGCGGCGAAGCGCGCCAGGGCAGCCTGCTGCGCGAAGGGATGAAGGTGGTGATCGCCGGGCGCCCCAACGCCGGTAAATCCAGCCTGCTCAATGCGTTGGCCGGGCGTGAGGCGGCGATCGTCACCGATATCGCCGGCACCACCCGCGACGTCCTGCGCGAACATATCCATATCGACGGCATGCCGCTGCACATCATCGACACCGCCGGCCTGCGCGACGCCAGCGACGAAGTTGAGCGTATCGGCATCGAACGTGCCTGGAACGAAATCGAACAGGCCGACAGAGTGCTGTTTATGGTGGACGGCACCACCACCGCTGCCACCGAGCCGGCGGAGATCTGGCCGGAGTTTATGGCGCGCCTGCCGGGCACGCTGCCGATCACCGTGGTGCGCAACAAAGCCGACATCACCGGTGAAACGCTGGGCCTGACAGAAGTGAACAACCACTCACTTATTCGCCTGTCAGCGCGCACCGGCGAAGGCGTCGATGTGCTGCGCGATCATCTGAAACAGAGCATGGGCTTCACCAGCAACATGGAAGGCGGTTTCCTGGCGCGCCGTCGCCACCTGCAGGCGCTGGAACTGGCGGCGCAGCATCTGGTACAGGGCAAAGAACAGTTAGTGAGCGCTTACGCGGGGGAGCTGCTGGCCGAGGAACTGCGCCAGGCGCAGCTGGCCTTGAGTGAAATCACCGGCGAATTCACCTCCGACGACCTGCTGGGCCGCATTTTCTCCAGCTTCTGTATCGGGAAATAATCGACGGCGAGCGCCGTATCCTACTCGGCGCCCGCATGTTACTTCTCCCGGCGGCATCAAAACTCACCTAAGCTTATCTCATCAATTTTGCTGCATGAGAGATAAGCTTACATGAACGAACCTTTAGACCTGATCGGCGTGGGATTGGGGCCTTTCAATCTCAGTCTGGCCGCTCTGGCCGCCGAAAGCGGTGCCGTCAATTATACCTTTCTCGATCGTAACGCCAGCTTCCGCTGGCATCCCGGTATGCTGTTGCCCTCAGCTTATATGCAAACCTATGTACTGCAGGATCTGGTTACCGCCGTCAGCCCACGCAGCCAATTTTCATTTATTAATTACTTGGTCGAACAGAAAAAAATCTATCGCTTTTTAATCACCGAGCAGCAAATTATCAGCCGGGAAGAATTTTCCGACTACCTGAGTTGGGCCTGCGAAAGATTAGACGGACTACAGTTTTCACAGTCCGTAGAGCGTATTGATTTTGACGATGAAAAGGGTTTGTTCAAGGTCAGTACCCACAACCAGACTCTGTGGGCGAAAAATATCTGTCTGGGTACCGGACATGACCCTTGGTTGCCGGAAGCATTTTACCCGGCGCTGGGTGAAAACTGCATGCATGCCGCTGAAATAGCCCTGCGCAATCCAGACTTCAGCGGCAAGCGGGTTATGGTGGTGGGCGGTGGCCAAAGCGGCGCCGATGTTTTTTTGAACGCGTTGCAGGGGCACTGGGGCGAGCCGGCACAGCTAGATTGGCTCTCGCGCCGTCCCAATTTTCAGCCGCTGGACGAGTCCCCCTTCACCAACGAATATTTCACTCCTGAGTACGTCGACTATTTCTATACGCTGCCGGCCGAAATCCGCGCACGTGAAATCAAAACACAGAAATTGCCGGCAGACGGCATCAGCAATCATACGCTGCGAACCTTATACCGTGAGCTTTATATGCGTTTTGATGTGATGCGTCAGACACGCAATGTGCGTTTACTGCCCCATCGCACGCTACTGACCGTAGAATCAAAGGATGAGGCTTTTCATCTGCGCACGCTTCACGGTCTGGAAAATCGCCAGGAAAGTTTCAGAGCCGATATCGTCATTCTGGCCACCGGCTATCGCGCTTCTCTGCCCGCTTACCTGAAACCCTTGATGCCACGCATCCCGCTCGATTCGAAGCAGCATCTACCGCTGCTGCCGAATTTCAATCTTGAATGGCTCGGGCCGGAGCAAAATCGAATTTATGCGGTTAATGCCGGGATACACAGCCACGGCAGCGCAGAAGGCGGACTGAGCCTGATGGCCTGGCGTTCAGCGCGCATCCTCAATCATTTGTTGGGCAAGCCATACTTTGATTTGGCACCTAACGCATCAATGATCCAATGGTGGAGCGATGCCGCTTCGGACGATATCTCTTCCATGGTTAATAAATAGGATAATCCGCATAGTGTTTTTTGATGATAAATCCTCAACTTAGTCTTAATCTAACACCCCTGCGTTCTTAGCGACCCTCTGTCATGGAGTGAACAATGGCGTGTCATTTTGCCCGATGGACCCCGGTCTCCGCTGTCCTGGATACCCAGAGACTCTCCGACGAAGTGATAGCCGCCACCCGCACCTTTTCCGTTAAGCGCCGCACGCGCTACCTGCAAGGGCGCATTCTGCTCGCCGAAATGATGTTCTACCTGTACGGCCTGCCGACGCTGCCCCCCATCGCCACCACGCCGACCGGCCGCCCCTGTTTCGCCGATCATCAGCTGCCCGATTTCAGCCTCGCCTACGCCAGCAACACCGTGGGCGTGTTGCTCAGCGACGAGGGCAAAGTCGGACTGGATATCGAAGTGATGCGGGCGCGCGGCAGCCGGCAAAGCGCGCTGCAGAACGCGCATCAGACGCCGGCGGAAAGTGCCTGGATCGGCGCGCAGGACGATCGGCTGGAGGCGGAGACTCAGCTGTGGAGCATTCGGCAAAGCGTGCTGAAAATTTCCGGCCTCGGCAACAGCGGCCAGTCTACGCTGCGTCTGCATCCCTTCTCCGGTCACCTGCGCTCCAGCGCCACGCCGGACGTTCAGGTGATGAGCGACGCCGATGAATATCTGAGCTGGGCCTGCGCCGGCAGCCCCGGGCTGGATCGCCTGCTGTGCTGGCGCTACGAAGAGCGCGGCGGCCTGCAAAAAGACGGGGAAATCTCGCCGCGCAGCCCGGCGGCCTCCTCGCGCTTCGTTAAACTGACGGGCCTGAAGACGCCAGGTTGACGCGGCGCAAAGCGAATAACGCGGTCTTTACCGCACGAGTTACTGGATTAAATTGTAAAGACAGCTAAATGTTGAGCAATCGCCTATTCTCGACCCGCGCTTTAGCCTACTATTCGCCCATGTTGTACGCTGAATCTGCTCATTCGAAAGGGAGAATCACCATGTCAGACCAAGCCTTAAAAATCGTCACTCTGCTCGGCAGCCTGCGCAAAGGCTCCTATAACGCCATGGTGGCCCGCGCCCTGCCTGGCCTGGCCCCACAGGGCGTCACCATTGAAGCGCTGCCCTCCATCCGCGATATCCCGCTGTACGACGCCGACATGCAACAGGGTGAAGGCTTCCCTGCCGCAGTCGAGGCGATCGCCGAACAGATCCGCCAGGCCGACGGCGTGATCATCGTCACCCCTGAATATAACTATTCCGTACCCGGCGGGTTGAAGAACGCCATCGACTGGCTGTCTCGCGTACCGAATCAGCCGCTGGCCGGCAAGCCGGTCGCCATTCAAACCAGCTCAATGGGGCCGATCGGCGGCGCGCGCTGCCAATACCATCTGCGTCAGATCCTGGTGTTCCTCGATGCGATGGTAATGAACAAGCCTGAGTTTATGGGCGGCGTGATCCAGAGCAAGGTCGATGAACAGGCCGGTGAACTGAGCGATCAGGGAACGCTGGATTTCCTGACCGGCCAGCTGTCCGCGTTCAGCGATTTCATTCGCCGCGTGGAATGACGGTCTCGCGGCGCCCGCAGGGCGCCGCAACAGGACATGAAGTCCGCCAATTTATTGAAATTAAAGCCATAGCATCATGTATTTTTTCATTTTAGCGTTATTTTTCGTTTCCATCACCAGTCCCGCTTTCGCCGCAGACATGCGTTATCCCGCCGGTGAAGAACCGCTGGAGCTGCCTGCGCACAGCGCGCTCAACGCCCAGCTGTCGCGATCCGCGCAAAACCAGGAAGATAAAAAGCTGGGCGCCATGTCGCTGTACCTGACGCTGATGCGCGAAGACGGCCGCAACGTCTGGGCGCCCTACCAGCTGGCGGTGTCGTCGGCGGAGAAAGGGCAAACCGAGCTGGCGGAGCGCTACCTGCAGCTAAGCGCCGACCGCGGCCTGTGGTACTACTACAACCTGCTGGAGGACGACGCCTTCAACAGCATCCAGCACTCCGCCACCTACCAATCTATCCTGGCCGCCACCAAAGCGCGCTATCTGCAGCACGCTCGCCGCTATGAAGGCAAGGCCAGCTACGCGATACCGGACGGCGAAGCGCCGCCCGAAGGGTGGCCAACGGTGATCTTCCTGCATACCTACGGCAAAGCCGCCGCCATCAGCCCCGAGGAGCGGCTGCTGTTCGGCGAAATGGGCGTGGCCTATATCGAGATCAACGGCACGCAGATGCTGTCGGAAAACAGCTTCCGCTGGTCGAATTACAGCGACGAGAGCACCCAGGCCACCCTCCAGCGTACGGTGCAACAGCTGGCTCCGCAGTTAAAGCTGAATCCCCAACGGATTTACCTCAGCGCCCGCGGCCAGGGCGCGCTGCACGCCGCCAACCTGATCGCGAAGTACCCGCAGTTTTACGCCGGCGCGCTCTTGATCGCCCCCAACGGCGAGATCAAGCCGGCCCAACAGTCGCTGGCGGCGAAAAAGAAAATCGTGATGGCGTATTACGATCGGCAAAACTTCAGCGAGCAGGCGCTGGCGTTGCACTTCGCCAATCTGTTCGGGGAGGATAATCAGGTGCAGACGCTGCACTTCGCCCAGGGGGAGGATGCCGCCGGCAGTTGGCAGGCGCGCTTCAGGCGGCCGTTGCAATGGGTGCTGGATCGGGCGCCGGATGCGACGCCGGACGTCTAAGGTTTCAGGGCCGACGGGCGTCGGCCCTTTGGCTGTCAATGGCCGTCGACGAAGACGATCTTCAGCACGAACAGCAGCGCCACGACCACCACGCACGGGCTGATTTCACGCCAGCGGCCGGTGCCGAGCTTCATCACGCAGTAGGAGATAAAGCCGAGCGCGATGCCTTCGGTGATCGAGAAGCTGAACGGCATCATCACCGCGGTGACAAACGCCGGCACCGCTTCGGTCAGATCGTCCCATTTCACCCGCGCCAGGCTGGAGGTCATCAGCACGCCGACGTAGATCAGCGCGCCGGCGGCGGCATACGCCGGCACCATGCCCGCCAGCGGCGACAGGAAGATCACCAGCAGGAACAGCAGACCGGTGACCACCGCCGTTAAACCGGTGCGGCCGCCGACGGCGACGCCGGATGAGCTTTCGATGTAAGCGGTCACGGAAGAGGTGCCCGCCAGCGAACCGGCCACCGAGCTGATGCTGTCAACATATAGCGCCTGCTTCATGCGCGGGAACTTGCCCTGGTTGTCGGTCAAACCGGCTTTATCGGTGACGCCGATCAGGGTGCCGGAGGAGTCGAACAGGTTCACCAGCATAAACGAGAAGATGACCCCGGCCAGCCCGATGTTCAGCGCGCCGGCCACGTCGACCTGGCCCACGACCGAGGTGATGCTCGGCGGCAGGGAGAACAGGCCGCCGTATTTCACGTCGCCCAGCATCCAGCCGATCAGCGTGGTGACCACGATCGACACCAGCACCGCCGCGTGGAAGTTACGCGAAGAGAGCACGGCGATGATGAAGAAGCCGAGCGCCCCCAGCAGCACGTTGTGCGAGGTCAGGCTGCCGATGGTCACCAGCGTGTCCGGGTTGGCCACCACGATGCCGGCGTTTTTCAGCCCCATCATGCCGATGAACAGGCCGATGCCGCTGGTGATGCCGACGCGCAGGCTGACCGGAATGTTGGCGATCATCCAGTAGCGAATGCGGAAAATGGTCAGCAGCAGCAGGCCGACCGCGCCCCAGAAGATGGCGCCCATGCCCATCTGCCAGGAGATGCCCATCGCCCCGACCACCACGAAGGCGAAGAAGGCGTTCAGGCCCATCGCCGGCGCCAACGCCACCGGCAGGTTCGCCAGCAGGCCCATAAAGATGCTGCCGAAGGCGGCGATCAAACAGGTGGTGACAAATACCGCCTGGGTATCCATGCCCGCCGCGCCCAAAATTTGCGGGTTAACGAACACGATATACACCATGGTGAGGAAGGTGGTGATACCGGCAATCGTTTCCGTACGCGCCGTCGTGCCATGCTGCTTGAGTTTAAACACGCGCCCAAGCAAGCCTTGCTCAGCGTCAAGGCCAGATACTGGTTTGGTCATTATCAGAATTCCGAAAATGGGAATGGACAGTCGCCGGCTATCCTATAACAAAAAGTGAGGCTTTTGACGCCGGTCACAGGTTTTTTTCGCCGTCTTTACGGCTAAACGCGTCAACGGCTTGTATTTACAGGCATTCATCCTCCGTTGTCGCCCGCTGCGTTGCCGTTTGCCGGCACGGCCGATAAAATGGCCTATCGCCCCCTCTTTCCCTATCCGTTAAAAAACAGGAATCCGCATGTCTTCGACCTTTATCGATAAGCTCGCGTTGATCGCGCTGAAAGATGACAAAGTGGCGCTGGTGCGCTCGCACAACAAGACGCTGTTTTATATGCCGGGCGGAAAGCGCGAAGCGGGCGAAACCGATGAGCAGGCGCTGTGCCGCGAAATCGACGAAGAGCTGACCGTTGCGCTGCAGCCGCAATCCATCGCGTTTTACGGCGAGTTCACTGGCCCGGCGGACGGCAAGCAGGACGGTACCCAGGTGCGCATTCGCTGCTATCAGGCCGACTTTACCGGGCAGTTGCAGCCGGCCGCCGAAATCGCCGAGCTGAGGTGGTGCGACAGCCGCGATCTGCCGCACTGTTCACACGTCGCCGCGCTGATTTTGCACGATCTCAAGGCGCGTAACCTGATCAAGTGATCGCTGACTCGCCCCAGCGGCGTTAACCCGAAGGAACCTGTCCCGCATGAATCAGATTGACTGCATTTTGTTCGACTGCGACGGCACGCTGGTGGACAGCGAAGTGCTGTGCAGCAAAGCCTATGTCCATATGTTTGCCCGCTACGGCATTCATCTGTCTCTGGAAGAGGTATTCAAGAAATACAAAGGGGTGAAGCTGTACGAGATCATCGATCGGGTCAACGCCGAGCAGGGCACTGATCTGGCAAAAGAGACGCTGGAACCGCTGTATCGGCAGGAAGTGGCGCGGCTGTTCGACAGCGAACTGCAACAGATTGCCGGCGCCCGCGAGCTGCTGGCGCAGGTGACGGTGCCTGTTTGCACCGTCTCCAACGGGCCGGTCAGCAAGATGCAGCACTCGCTCGGCCTGACCGGCATGCTGCCTTATTTTGATGACCGGTTGTTCAGCGGCTATGACATTCAGCGCTGGAAGCCGGATCCGGCGATCGTGTTTCACGCCGCCGAACAGATGCGGGTGCCGGTGACGCGCTGCATCCTGGTGGACGATTCGCCCGCCGGCGCCCAGGCCGGCATCCATGCCGGCATTCCGGTCTTTTACTTCTGCGCCGACCCGCACAACCCGCCGATCGACCACCCGCTGGTGACAACGTTTGACGACCTGGCTCAATTGCCCGCGCTGTGGCGCGAACGCGGCTGGCGGCTGACGGCCGATTAACTGGCCGGCAACGGCGGCTTGTTGCGCCACCAGCGCCAGGACCGCTTTAGCGCGCGGGTTTGCGCGCCGAAGCGGCGGTTGATCGCGTTGGCCAGCAGATCGAGTGCCAGGCAGAACACGAAATAGACCAGCGCCACGAACAGGAACACTTCCATCGGGTAGACCATGCTGCGGTTGTTGACCTGGGTCGCCAGGAAGGTCAGTTCGCCAACGCCGACGATATAAGCCAGCGAGGTGTCTTTGATCAGGGAGATCCACTGGTTGATGAACGACGGCACCATCATGCGCAGCGCCTGCGGCAGCACGATCATGCGCAGCGTCTGCCAGCGCGTCAGCCCCAGAGAAAGCCCGGCCTGCCACTGGCCGGGGCCGATCGCGGCGATGCCGGCTTTCACCGCATGGGCCAGATAGGCCGAGGCGATCAGCGCCAGCGCGCACACCACGGTGGTGATTTCCGGGATCTCGACGCCAAACACCATCGGCAACAGGAAATAGGTCCAGAAGATCAGCATGATGACCGGAATGGCGCGGAAAAAGCCCAACACCGCCGCCAGCAGCCCGGCGGCGACGCCGCGCGACATCGCCAGCGCCACGCCGAGCAGGGTGCCGAGCACCGCCGAGGCCGCGCCGGCCATCAGGCTGATCGCCAACGTCAGCGCCGCCCCGCCCAGCGGCCCATCCGGCCAGGTGCCCCACAGCAGGTAGCCCAGGTTGTCGTGAATCACGCTGAAATCCATCTCAATGCCCTCCCAGCGGTTTACGCTGTTGTCGCCACATGCCCCAGCCTTCCAGCAGCGCGATGATGGCGATATACAGTACCGTCGCCACGCCGAACGCCTGGAAGGTGCGCAGGGTTTCGGTTTCGACCTGACGCGAGGCGTAAGAGAGTTCGGCCACGCCGATCGCCATGGTCAGCGACGAGTTCTTGATCACGTTCATGTATTGCCCCAGCAGCGGCGGCAGCGCGATTTTCAGCGCCTGCGGCAACACCACGTAGCGCATCGCCTGCCAACCGGTCAGCCCCAGCGCCTGCGCGGCATATTTCTGCCCGCCGGCGACGCCGCGAATGCCGGAACGGATCTCTTCGGCGATAAAGGCGGTGGAGTACAGCGTCAGGCCGAAGAAACCGGCGAGAAACTCGAACGACGGCCACTCAAGCGGGCCAACCTGATGTGAACTGTTCAGCCATTGCATGGCGGCGGACGGCAGGATCTGCCCGGCGGCGAAGTACCAGAAGAACAGCTGCACCAGCAGCGGCGTATTGCGAAACAGCGAGCTGTACCCCATCGCCAGCCAGCGCAACGGCCGCAGGCTGCTGTCGCGCATCGCCGCCAGCACAAAGCCCAGCAACGTAGCCGCCAGCCCCGCGCAGGCGGAAAGCCACAGCGTCAGCAGAAAACCGTGCCACAGCCAGCTCAGGTATTGCGGCGCCAGCAGCCAGTCCAGGTTCATGTTCAATCCTTGTCTTGCAGAATGCATCAGGGGCGCAGCAAGCTGCGCCCCTCCGTGCCTATCTCACCGCAAGCGGTTAAGTCAGGCTTTTGGTTGCTGATCCAAAGGCGCGATTTTGAAATCGCCGCGCGGTTGAGCGGATTTGGTTTCCGGCCCGAACCAGCGATCGTAAATCTTAACCGCTTCGCCGTCTTTTTCCAGCTTGATCAGCGTCTCGTTCACCGCGGCGGTCAGGCGATCTTCACCCTTAGGAATGCCGACGCCCTGATACTCTTTGGTCAGGCTGAACGGCGAAATTTCAAACTCCGCCTTTTGCGCCGCCGGCAGGTTGCCGAGCAGGCCGACCAGCTTGGCGTCGTCCTGAGTGATCGCCTGCACGTTGCCGTTGCGCAGCGCCACGAACGCCAACGGGGTATCATCATAGGAGATCACTTTCGCCGTCGGGAAACGCTCGCGCAGGGTGATTTCCTGCACCGTGCCCTTGTCCGCGCCGATGCGCAGTTTCTTGATGTCTTCCGGGGTTTTCAGCACGCCTTTGCGGGCGATGAATTTCTGGCCGGTGGCGAAGTACGGCACGCTGAAGTTCACTTCCTTGGCGCGCTCGTCGGTAATGGTGAAGTTGGCGGCGATCAGGTCAACCTTCTTCGACACCAGCAACGGAATACGGTTGGCCGGGTTGGTGGCGCGCAGCTCCACTTTCACCCCCAGCGCTTTGCCGATCGCGTCGGCGACGTCCACATCGTAGCCCACCAGCTTCTTGCTCTGCGGATCGATGTAACCGAACGGCGGATTGCTGTCGAACACCGCGATGCGCACCACGCCGGCTTGCTTGATATCGTCAAGTTTGTCCGCGTGCGCGGCGCCGGCGGCGAGGCCGGTCAGACTGGCTAACAACGTTAAGGCCAAAGCGCGATGTTTCATAGAGAGCTCCTAAGTGGTTGATGTCCTGCTGGCGGATAAGCTAGCAAGCGCCACATAGGTCAGGAAATAATATAAAAAGCTATATTTATAACCTTTTTATCTTTACGCACTTAAGATGGAATAAAGGCGCGGGAAACCACGCCTTTGAAGGATATTACCCGGAAAGAGTTAGTCGGCCTTTTCGTCTTTACCGCCCGGAGAGAGCAGCTTTTCCAGGGCATCGCCGCCCAAATGACGGAAATCCTGCCCTTTGACGAAATAGAAGATAAATTCGCAGATGTTCTGGCAGCGGTCGCCGATGCGCTCGATAGAACGGGCGCAGAACAGTGCGGTCAGCACGCTCGGAATGGTGCGCGAATCTTCCATCATGTAGGTCATCAGCTGACGCACGATGCCTTCGTACTCCTGGTCGACTTTTTTATCTTCCCGGTAAATACGGATCGCCTCGTCCAGATCCATGCGCGCGAAGGCGTCGAGCACATCGTGCAGCATCTGCACGGTGTGGCGCCCCAGCGATTCCAGGCTGACCAGCAGCGGCTGGTGCTGGTGCGAGAACTTTTCCAGCGCGGTGCGGCAGATCTTGTCCGCCACGTCGCCGATGCGCTCCAGCTCGGAAATGGTTTTGATGATCGCCATCACCAGGCGCAGATCGCTGGCGGTCGGCTGACGCTTGGCGATGATGCGCACGCACGCTTCGTCGATCGCCACTTCCATCATGTTGACCTTGGCGTCGCCTTCAATTACGCGCTTGGCCAACTCGCCATCCTGATTGTGCATCGCGGTGATGGCGTCGGTCAGCTGTTGCTCCACCAGCCCGCCCATGGTCAGCACCTGGGTGCGGATATGCTCAAGCTCTGCGTTGAACTGGCCGGAAATGTGTTTGTTTAAATTCAGGTTATCCATGATGCTTCCTATCAACCATAACGGCCAGTGATGTAGTCTTCAGTCTGCTTTTTCTGCGGCGCAGTGAACAGGTTATCAGTATCACTGAACTCGATCAGCTCGCCCAGATACATAAATGCAGTAGAGTCGGAGCAGCGCGCCGCCTGCTGCATGTTGTGCGTCACGATCACCACGGTGTAATCGGCCTTCAGTTCACTGATCAGCTCTTCAATCTTGCCGGTAGAGATCGGATCCAGCGCCGAGCAAGGCTCATCCAGCAACAGCACTTCCGGACGAATGGCGATGCCGCGGGCGATGCACAGACGCTGCTGCTGGCCGCCGGAAAGGCTGTAGCCGCTCTGGTGCAGCTTGTCCTTGGTTTCGTTCCACAGCGCCGCTTTGGTCAGCGCCCACTGCACACGCTCGTCCATATCGGCGCGCGACAGCTTTTCAAACAGGCGAACGCCGAAGGCGATGTTGTCGTAAATCGACATCGGGAACGGCGTCGGCTTTTGGAATACCATGCCGACCTTGGCGCGCAGCAGCGCGATATCCGAGTTGTCGGTCAGGATGTTCTGGCCGTCCAGCAGGATGCCGCCTTCCGCTCGCTGTTCCGGGTACAGCTGGTACATCTTGTTAAAGGTGCGCAGCAGGGTGGACTTGCCACAGCCGGATGGGCCGATAAACGCGGTGACCTTGTTCTTGGCGATATCCAGCGTGATGTTCTTCAGCGCATGGAATTTGCCGTAGTAGAAGTTCAGATCGCGTACCTGAATTTTGCTGCTGGAAGCGTCAGTAACCATACTCATCAAGACTTCTCTCTTTTCATCAGCGCCGCCAAAGCGGCGCTCAAAATTTTATGAATGCTTTTTCTTGGCGAAAATTACGCGCGCCAGGATATTCAGTAACAGTACGCACAGGGTGATCAACAACACCCCGGCCCAGGCCAGCTGTTGCCATTCGGCGAACGGGCTCATGGCGAATTTGAAGATGGTCACCGGCAGGTTGGCGATCGGCTGCATCAGGTCGGTGCTCCAGAACTGGTTCGACAGCGAGGTGAACAGCAGCGGTGCGGTTTCCCCCGCGATGCGCGCAATCGCCAGCAGCACGCCGGTGATGATGCCGGACACCGACGCCTTCAGCGTGATGGCGGAAATCATGCGCCATTTCGGCGTACCCAGGGCGTACGCGGCCTCGCGCAGCGTATCCGGCACCAGCTTCAGCATGTTTTCGGTGGTGCGAATGACAATCGGCACCTGCAGCAGCGCCAGCGCCACGATGCCGGCCCAGCCGGAGAAGTGTTCCATCTTCGCCACCACGATGGTGTAAACGAACAGGCCCACCACGATCGACGGTGCGGACAGCAGGATGTCGTTGATAAAGCGGATCACTTCCGCCAGCCAGGATTTACGGCCGTATTCCGCCAGGTAGATGCCGGCCATGATGCCCAGCGGCGTACCGAAGAGGGTCGCCCACAGGATCAACAGGCCGCTGCCGGCGATGGCGTTGGCCAAGCCGCCGCCCGCGGTGTTCGGCGGCGGAGTCATTTCGGTGAACAGCGCCAGCGACATACCGTCGAAGCCTTTGGTGACGGTGGCGATCAGGATCCAGATCAACCAGAACAGCCCGAACGCCATGGTCGCCATCGACAGGAACAGCGCGAGGCGGTTTTTCTGCCGGCGCCAGGCCTGCATTTTGCGGCGGCTTTCCGCCAGAACGACTGCGTTTTGCATATCCATCGTCGCCATGTTAACGCCCCTCATTCTTGGCCAGACGCATGATCATCAGTTTTGACAGCGCCAGCACGATAAAGGTGATAACAAACAGAATCAGGCCTAGCTCCATCAACGCGGCGGTGTGCACGCCGGACTCGGCTTCGGCGAATTCGTTGGCCAGCGCCGAGGTGATGCTGTTGCCCGGCATGTACAGCGAAGCGCTGTCGAGCTGATAGGTGTTGCCGATGATAAAGGTCACCGCCATGGTTTCCCCCAGCGCGCGGCCCAGGCCCAGCATCACGCCGCCGATGACGCCGTTTTTGGTGAACGGCAGCACGATGCGCCAGATGACTTCCCAGGTGGTGCAGCCGATGCCGTAGGCCGACTCTTTCATCATCACCGGGGTCTGCTCGAACACGTCACGCATCACTGCGGCGATGTAAGGAATGATCATGATCGCCAGGATCACCCCGGCGGCCAGGATGCCGATGCCGAAGGCCGGGCCGGAGAACAGCTCGCCGACGATTGGAATACCCGACAGCACTTCGCCCACCGGCGTCTGGAAGTATTCGGCGAACAGCGGGGCGAACACGAACAGGCCCCACATGCCGTAGACGATGCTCGGAATGGCCGCCAGCAGCTCAATGGCGATGCCCAGCGGCCGCTTCAGCCAGTTCGGCGCCAGTTCGGTCAGGAACAGCGCGATGCCAAAGCTCACCGGCACGGCGATGATCAGCGCGATAAGCGAGGTGACCACGGTGCCGTAGATCGGCACCAGCGCGCCGAACTGCTCCGCCGGCGCGTCCCACTCTTTGGTCCACAGGAACGCAAAGCCGAATTTCTGCATGCTTGGCCAGGAGGCGAAGATCAGCGAAACGATGATGCCGCCCAGCAACAATAGGGTAATCAGCGCAGCCAGTCTCACCAGCGCGCTGAAAATGATGTCACCGTTTTTGCCCGGTGCTTTGATGGTCGGCTTGTACTCAGCCATAGATTACTCTCTGTTTGAACCCTGGCAGCCCCAACCGGGATCGGAGCCTGAAGAACTGTGTGGGGCGCGGCGAACCCGCGCCCCTGCGTTGTTAGTACAGCGCTTTACCTGAACTGTCTTTTACGTTGGTTTTCCAGGCCGCACGCACCTGCTCAACCACTTCTGCCGGCAGGGTGGCGTAATCCAGCTCGTTAGCTTGTTTTGCACCGGTTTTGTAGGCCCAGTCGAAGAACTTCAGCACTTCGGCGCCCTGAGCAGGATTTTTCTGCTCTTTGTGCACCAGGATGAAGGTGGTGGAGGTGATTGGCCACACGTTGTCGCCTTTCTGGTCAGTCAGATCCTGAGCAAAGGTTTTGCTCCAATCCGCACCCTTGGCGGCGTTGCTGAAGCTTTCTTCGGTCGGGCTGACCGGTTTGCCGTCGGCGGATACCAGCTTGGTGTAAGCCAGGTTGTTCTGCTTGGCGTAAGCGTATTCGACGTAACCGATAGAGCCTGGCAGACGCTGAACGAAGGCGGCGATGCCGTCGTTGCCTTTACCGCCAAGACCGGTCGGCCAGTTAACGGTAGAACCGGCGCCAATCTTTTCTTTCCACTGCGCATTGGCCTTGGACAGGTAGCTGGTGAACACGAACGAAGTGCCGGAACCGTCGGCGCGGCGCACTACAGCGATGTTTTGGTCAGGCAGTTTCACGCCTGGGTTCAGCTTGGTGATAGCCGGATCGTTCCACTTTTTGACGTTGCCCAGGTAGATATCGCCCAGGGTTTTGCCGTCCAGCGTCAGTTCGCCGGATTTGATGCCCGGGATATTCACCGCCAGCACCACGCCGCCGATCACGGTTGGGAACTGGAACAGGCCGTCGGCCGCCAGCTTGTCGTCAGACAGCGGGGCGTCGGAAGCGCCAAAGTCAACGGTGTTGGCCACGATTTGCTTTACGCCGCCAGAGGAGCCGATGCCCTGATAGTTAACTTTGTTGCCGGTTTCTTTCTGATAAGAATCTGCCCACTTGGCGTAAACCGGAGCGGGGAATGTCGCACCTGCACCGGTCAGGCTGGCAGCAGCGAACGCGGACACGGCGGTCAGGGAGAAGGTCGCTGCCACAATACTGGCGACGGTGGTACGCATCAGTTTCATAATCCCTCCTAATGGGATACTTAAAATCGACTTCGAGTCGTTTTAATCAGAGTAAGTATTGCTGCAGGAGGGAAAATAGGACAGTTTGGTGACAGAAAAATGTACGCAATATGACAGTTATATTACAGCGTATTTGATAGGTATTTGTTTGTATGTAAATCAGAAAGTTAGCCGTAAAACAGCACATTTCCCAAGCAATAAAAAACCGGCTTGGCGCGGCCTATCCGCTTGAATATGACAACGTTTATCACCGAAACGGCAGCGCTGTCATCTTTAAGGTCACTCATGAAAAAAGCCGGCGCTAAGGCCGGCTTTTGCAGTTTACCTGCGACAAATTACTCTACGGTGACAGACTTCGCCAGGTTGCGCGGCTGGTCAACGTCGGTGCCCTTGATCAGCGCCACGTGGTAAGACAGCAGCTGCAACGGCACGGTGTAGAAGATCGGCGCGACGATTTCCTCGACGTGCGGCAGAGGAATGATGGTCATGCCTTCGCTGCTGACGAAGCCGGCGTCCTGATCGGCGAATACGTACAGCTGGCCGCCGCGCGCGCGCACTTCTTCAATGTTGGACTTCAGCTTTTCCAGCAATTCGTTGTTCGGCGCCACCACAATCACCGGCATGTCGGCGTCGATCAGCGCCAGCGGGCCGTGTTTCAACTCGCCCGCCGCATAAGCTTCAGCGTGAATATAGGAGATCTCTTTCAGCTTCAGCGCCCCTTCCATGGCGATCGGATACTGATCGCCGCGGCCGAGGAACAGCGCGTGGTGCTTGTCGGAGAAGCCTTCCGCCAGCGCTTCGATCTCTTTATCCATCGACAGCATCTGCTCGATACGCGCCGGCAGCGCCTGCAGACCATGCACGATCTCGTGCTCCACGCTTTCCGCCATGCCTTTCAGACGGCCCAGGCGCGCCACCAGCATCAACAGCACGGTGAGCTGCGTGGTGAAGGCTTTGGTCGAGGCTACGCCGATTTCCGTGCCCGCTTTGGTCATCAACGCCAGATCGGATTCACGCACCAGCGAAGAGCCGGCAACGTTACAAACGGCCAGCGAACCGAGATAACCCAACTCTTTGGACAGGCGCAGCGCCGCCAGAGTGTCGGCGGTTTCGCCGGACTGCGACAGAGTGATGATCAGGCTGCCCGGACGCACCGCCGATTTGCGGTAACGGAATTCGGACGCGATCTCGACATCGCACGGCACGCCGGCCAGCGCTTCGAACCAGTAACGCGCCACCATACCGGAGTGGTAAGAAGTCCCACAGGCGATAATCTGCACGTGCTGCACCTTGGCGAGCAGCTCGTCGGCGTGCGGCCCCAGCTCACTCAGGTTGATTTGGCCATGACTGAAACGCCCTTCCAGGGTGTTTTTCAGCGCCAGCGGCTGTTCGTAAATCTCTTTTTGCATGTAGTGGCGGTAAGCGCCCTTGTCGCCGGCGTCATACTGCACCTGGGATTCGATCTCAGGACGCTCGATGGCGTTGCCCTGTTTGTCGAAGATGTTGACGGTGCGGCGAGTCACTTCCACCACGTCGCCCTCTTCCAGGAAGATGAAGCGGCGGGTGACCGGCAGCAGCGCCAGCTGATCGGAAGCGATAAAGTTTTCCCCGACGCCGCGGCCGATAACCAGCGGGCTGCCGGAACGCGCCGCGACCAGCACGCTCGGATCGCGGCTGTCCATCACCACGGTGCCATAAGCGCCGCGCAGCTGCGGGATCACGCGCTGAACCACTTCCAGCAGCGTACCGCCCTGCAGCTGTTCCCAGTGCACCAGGTGCGCGATCACTTCGGTGTCGGTTTCGGAGCTGAAACGGTAACCACGTTCGATCAGCAGTTCGCGCAGCGGCTCGTGGTTTTCGATGATGCCGTTATGCACCACGGTAATGTAGTCGGAAACATGCGGGTGCGCGTTCGCTTCGGTCGGTTCACCGTGCGTAGCCCAACGGGTGTGAGCGATGCCGGTACCGCCATGCAGATCGGTTTGTTCCGCCGCTTCGGCCAGCTTTTGTACCTTGCCAACGCGACGCAGGCGACTGACGTTGCCTTGCTCGTCGACCACCGCCAGACCGGCGGAGTCATAACCGCGGTACTCGAGACGACGTAAACCTTCCAACAGGATTTCTGCGATATCACGTTGCGCTACTGCGCCTACAATTCCACACATTCAGTTATATTCCTAATGAACGCCCTTCATGGGCGCTTTCGATGCCTTGACCTGATTTTTGCCGGTTTTTACCGTGCAGCCCCGAGCCTGTAGATGGTGGGGATTATTATGTTTTGTATTGGGCTCGTGAACGGAGCCCAACGCAAAACACACTATGACTTCTTCTTCACCGGACGTTGCCAGCCCTGAATGTGCACCTGCTTGACGCGGCTCAGCACCAGTTCGTTCTCGGCGATATCGCGCGTCACCGTGGTGCCGGCGGCGATGGTGGAGCCTTTGCCGACCGACACCGGCGCCACCAGTTGAGTATCGGAACCGACGAACACGCCGTCGCCGATCAGCGTCTTGTGCTTGTTGGCGCCATCGTAGTTGCAGGTGATGGTGCCGGCGCCGATATTCACGTCATCGCCGATTTCAGCATCGCCCAGGTAGCTGAGGTGACCGGCCTTGGAGCCTTTGCCCAGGCGCGCCTTCTTCATTTCCACGAAGTTGCCGACGTGGGCCCCTGCCGCCAGCTCCGCGCCTGGGCGCAAGCGGGCGAACGGCCCCACCGTGCAGTCTGCTTCCAGCACGCTGTCTTCCAGCACGCTGTAGGGGCTGATCTCACAGTCATCACCGATCACGCAGTTTTTCAGCACGCAGCCGGCGCCGATTTTCACCCGATCGCCCAGCTTGACGTGACCTTCAATAATCACATTCGCATCAATAGTGATGTCACGGCCGTGAACAAGTTCCCCGCGCAGATCGAAACGCGCCGGATCCAGCAACATCACGCCGGCCAACAGCAGCTTTTCAGACTGTTCCGACTGGAATACGCGCTCCAGAGTCGCCAGCTGCAGACGGTTGTTCACGCCTTCCACTTCACTTAAACGCGACGGGTGCACGGCTTCGATTTTCTTGCCGTCGGCATGGGCCAACGCAATGATATCGGTGATGTAAAACTCGCCCTGTGCGTTGTCGTTATTCAACATTCCCAACCAGCGCTTCAGATCGCGCCCGTTCGCCACCAGGATGCCGGTATTGATCTCGTTGATCTGCCGCTGTGCCTCGCTGGCGTCTTTATGCTCGACGATGCCCACCACGTCGCCGTTCTCACGCACTATGCGGCCATAGCCGCTCGGGTCGTCCAGCTTGACCGTCAGCAGGCCGATGCCGCCCTGCGGCTTGGCAGCCAACAGGCGTTGCAGCGTATCGACGGAGATCAGCGGCACGTCGCCGTACAGCATCAGCACGTCTTCATCGTCGGCAAAATGCGGCGCGGCCTGCTGCATTGCGTGACCGGTGCCCAGTTGCTCGGCCTGCAGTACCCAGTTCAGCGCGCCGTCAGTCAACGTGCTTTTCAGCAAATCGCCGCCGTGGCCGTATACCAGGTGAACCTGTTGCGCACCCAGCTTCATCGCGGCATCAATGACGTGTTGCACCATCGGCTTACCGGCCAACGGGTGCAACACTTTGGGAAGATCGGAATACATGCGCGTACCCTTGCCTGCGGCGAGGATAACTACGCTCATTGCGCTGTTCGACATAAGCAACCTGATAACTCCATTTTGATAGACGAAAGTAAAACCGTTTAGCGACGATATTACTACATATTTCTCATCACGAACCCGGCGCAGGCCGCGCGGCGCGTGGCCTGTCACTACCATGGCCAATTCAGCTCCAGGGCAAAAAAACTGTCGGCGTTCGGCGACGTTTCTTGCCCGATATCTGGGGTTATACACCACTCTGCCAGCCGGGCCGAAATGCTTATTTTAAAGTAAAAAAAAAAGCGACCCTATGGGCCGCTTTCTTAAAGTTGGGTGCAGGGCACCCAAACATTACATCGCTTTTCTGGTGAGCTCGATAACGCGCAGTTTTGCGATCGCTTTCGCCAGTTCAGCGGATGCCTGAGCATAGTCGACATCGCCATGAGAGCTGCGAATGTGTTCTTCAGCTTTACGCTTAGCTTCCAACGCTCTCGCTTCGTCGAGGTCAGTACCACGGATAGCAGTGTCCGCCAGCACGGTAACCACGCTCGGCTGCACCTCGAGGATGCCGCCGGACAGGTAGATGAACTCTTCTTCACCGTGCTGCTTAACAATGCGCACCATGCCAGGCTTGATGGCAGTCAGCAGCGGCGCATGGCCAGGGAAGATCCCCAGTTCACCTTCGCTGCCTGTCACCTGGATCTTCTGCACCAGGCCGGAAAACATCTGTTTTTCCGCGCTGACTACATCCAGATGGTAAGTCATAGCCATATCACCCTCCTCTCAAGGCGTTACAGTTTCTTGGCTTTTTCCACTGCTTCTTCAATGGTGCCAACCATGTAGAACGCCTGCTCCGGCAGGTGGTCATAGTCGCCGTCCATAATGCCTTTGAAACCACGGATGGTGTCTTTCAGCGATACGAACTTGCCCGGAGAACCGGTGAAGACTTCTGCCACGAAGAACGGCTGAGACAGGAAGCGTTGGATCTTACGCGCACGGGATACGACCAGTTTGTCTTCTTCAGACAGCTCGTCCATACCCAGGATCGCGATGATATCTTTCAGTTCCTGGTAGCGTTGCAGAATGGACTGCACGCCACGCGCTACGTCGTAGTGCTCCTGGCCAACGACCAGCGGATCCAGCTGACGGCTGGTGGAATCCAGCGGGTCAACGGCCGGGTAGATACCCAGAGAAGCGATGTTACGGCTCAGTACCACGGTTGCGTCCAAGTGCGCAAAGGTGGTGGCTGGAGACGGGTCAGTCAAGTCATCCGCAGGAACGTAAACGGCCTGTACGGAAGTGATGGAACCGGTCTTGGTTGAGGTGATACGTTCTTGCAGAACGCCCATCTCTTCCGCCAGCGTTGGCTGATAACCTACCGCGGATGGCATACGGCCCAGAAGTGCGGACACTTCGGTACCGGCCAAGGTGTAACGGTAGATGTTGTCAACGAACAGCAGAACGTCACGGCCTTCGTCACGGAATTTCTCCGCCATGGTCAGACCGGTCAGCGCAACGCGCAGACGGTTACCTGGTGGCTCGTTCATCTGGCCGTAAACCAGGGATACTTTGTCCAGAACGTTGGAGTCGGTCATTTCGTGGTAGAAGTCGTTACCCTCACGAGTACGCTCGCCCACGCCCGCAAACACGGAATAACCGGAGTGCTCGATCGCGATGTTACGGATCAGCTCCATCATGTTTACGGTTTTACCTACGCCCGCACCGCCGAACAGACCGACTTTACCGCCCTTGGCGAACGGACAAATCAGGTCCATTACCTTGATACCGGTTTCCAGCAGTTCCTGGGAGCTGGACAGCTCTTCGTAGCTTGGTGCCGCGCGGTGAATCGCCCAACGCTCTTCTTCGCCGATGTCGCCTTTCATGTCGATCGGTTGACCCAATACGTTCATGATACGGCCCAGGGTAGCTTTACCCACCGGCACTTCAATCGGGTGGTCCAGGTTGTTCACTTTCAGACCGCGACGCAGACCGTCGGAGGTCCCCATTGCGATACAGCGAACCACGCCACCGCCCAGCTGTTGCTGAACTTCCAACACCAGTTTTTCGGTGCCGTTTTCTACCTCAAGGGCATCGTACACTTTCGGTACGGCATCCTGAGGGAACTCGACGTCCACCACGGCGCCGATTACCTGGATAATCTTTCCAGTAGCCATCTTGAATCCTCTACGTAATTCGTAAACCTAGCTTAAACCGCGGAGGCTCCCGAAACGATCTCGGTGAGTTCCTGAGTGATGCTGGCCTGACGCGCCTTGTTGTATACCAACTGCAGCTCTTTGATCAGGCTACCGCCGTTATCGGTTGCGGCTTTCATCGCGACCATTCGTGCGGCCTGCTCGCTGGCCAGGTTTTCCACGACGCCCTGATAAACCTGCGACTCCACATAGCGGCGCAGCAAGGTATCAAGCAGCACTTTTGGATCGGGTTCATACAGGTAATCCCAAGGCGTTTTCTTCAGCTCTTCGTCATCGGCTGGCGGTAACGGCAGCAGCTGAAGCACTTGCGGCTCTTGGGACATCGTATTAACAAATTTGTTGCTGACAATGTACAGCTTGTCCAAACGACCTTCGTCGTAGGCCTGCAGCATCACTTTCACCGGCCCGATCAGATCCGACAGGGAAGGTTTGTCTCCCATGCCGGTCACCTGGGCAACCACGTTGCCACCCACGGAACCAAAGAAAGAGGCCGCTTTAGAGCCAATCAGCGCCAAATCGGTTTCGACGCCTTTTTCGGACCAGGCTTTCATCTCCGCCAGCAGCTTTTTGAACAGGTTGATGTTCAAGCCGCCGCAGAGACCACGGTCAGTAGACACCACCAGATACCCGACGCGCTTAACGTCACGCTCATCCAGGTACGGGTGCTTGTACTCCAGATTCCCTAACGCAAGGTGACCAATCACTTTGCGCATGGTCTCTGCATAAGGACGGCTGGCCGCCATGCGATCCTGCGATTTACGCATTTTGGAGGCGGCGACCATTTCCATCGCTTTAGTGATCTTTTGCGTGTTTTGCACGCTAGCGATCTTACTACGTATCTCTTTTGCGCCGGCCATCTCTGCTTCTCCTCAGTGCCAGACGGCCTGCTGTCTTTCAACAGCAGGACCGTTCGGCGTTACCAGGACTGGGTTTTCTTGAAGGTCTCGAGGATGTCTTTCAACTTGCCCTCGATCTCATCATTGAAGTTGCCAGTTTGGTTGATGTGGTTCAGCAGTTCGGCGTGCTCGCGGTCCGCATAGGCTACCAGCGCGGCTTCGAAGCTCACCACTTTGGCGACTTCGACGTCGTTCAGGTAACCGCGTTCTGCGGCAAACAGCACCAGAGACTGTTGTGCAACCGACATCGGCGCATACTGTTTCTGTTTCAGCAGCTCGGTCACTTTCTGACCGTGGCTCAGCTGTTTGCGGGTCGCGTCGTCCAGATCGGATGCGAACTGGGAGAACGCAGCCAGTTCACGATACTGCGCCAGCGCGGTACGGATACCACCGGACAGTTTCTTCATGATCTTGGTCTGCGCGGCGCCACCAACACGGGATACGGAGATACCCGGGTTAACTGCCGGACGAATACCGGAGTTGAACAGGTTGGATTCCAGGAAGATCTGACCATCGGTAATCGAGATTACGTTGGTCGGAACGAACGCGGAAACGTCACCCGCCTGGGTTTCAATGATCGGCAGAGCGGTCAGTGAACCGGTTTGGCCTTTAACTTCACCTTTGGTGAAGGCTTCAACGTATTCGGCGTTGACGCGCGCTGCGCGCTCCAGCAAGCGGGAGTGCAGGTAGAATACGTCGCCTGGGTAAGCTTCACGACCTGGCGGACGACGAAGCAGCAGGGAAATCTGGCGGTAAGCAACGGCCTGTTTGGACAGGTCATCGTACACGATCAGCGCGTCTTCACCGCGGTCACGGAAGTATTCGCCCATTGCGCAACCGGCGTATGGCGCCAGGTATTGCAGTGCAGCGGATTCGGAAGCGGTCGCCACCACCACGATGGTGTTGGCCAATGCGCCGTGCTCTTCCAGTTTGCGCACCACGTTAGCGATGGTAGACGCTTTCTGGCCGATAGCCACGTAAACGCATTTGATGCCGGAGTCGCGTTGGTTGATGATCGCATCGATCGCCAGCGCGGTTTTACCGGTCTGACGGTCACCGATCACCAGCTCACGCTGGCCACGGCCGATTGGAATCATGGCGTCAACGGATTTGTAGCCAGTTTGAACCGGCTGATCAACGGACTGACGCTCAATAACGCCTGGCGCGATAGCTTCTACCGGAGAGAAACCGTCGTTCTCAATCGGGCCTTTGCCGTCGATTGGCGCGCCCAGGGTGTTAACTACGCGGCCCAGCAGACCACGACCGACTGGAACTTCCAGGATACGGCCGGTGCATTTAACCTTCATGCCTTCGGCCAGATCCGCGTACGGACCCATGACCACGGCACCGACGGAGTCGCGCTCCAGGTTCAATGCGATTGCGTAACGGTTGCCAGGCAGCGCGATCATTTCGCCCTGCATAACTTCGGCCAGGCCGTGTACGCGGATGATCCCGTCGCTGACGGAAACGATAGTACCTTCATTGTGAGCTTCGCTCACTACATTGAACTGAGCAATGCGCTGCTTGATCAGTTCGCTGATTTCGGTGGAATTCAGTTGCATGCTCCAGTCCCCTTAAGACTGCAAGACGTCTGTCAGGCGTTCAAGACGACCGCGAACGCTGCCATCAATCACCATATCGCCGGCGCGAACAACGATGCCGGCCAGTACAGACTTGTCAATTTTGCAATTCAGCTTAACTTTGCGTGACAGACGTTTTTCCATCGCAGCGGCGATTTTCGCCTGCTGTTCGTCGTTCAGCGCGCTCGCAGAGAGCACTTCGACTTCGACGGTGGATTCCAGCGAGGCGCGCAGTTCGATGAACTGCTGCAGCACGGCAGGAAGAACCAGTAAACGTCCATTTTCGGCCATTACACGGATAAAGTTCTGGCCATGTTCGTCGAGCCGATCGCCACAAACCGCGATGAACGTCTTGGACAGCGTTTCTGGCGCAACCGCGCCAGACAGCAGTTCAGAAATCTGTTCATTGCGAGTGACTTCAGCCGCAAACGCCAGCATATCCTGCCAGCGCTCTACGCTTTGGTGCTCAACGGCAAAGTCAAAAGCTGCTTTGGCGTAGGGGCGAGCTACAGTTACAAATTCAGACATCAGCCCCTCCCTCCTTACAGTTCAGCGACCAGTTTATCAACGATGTCGCTGTTAGCAGCTTCATCCACGGAACGTTCGATGATCTTCTCGGCGCCGGCAATTGCCAGCATCGCGACTTGCTTACGCAACTCTTCACGAGCGCGCTTACGTTCGGCTTCGATCTCAGCCTGAGCCTGCGCCACGATTTTGTTACGTTCCTGCTCGGCTTCGGCTTTCGCTTCATCCATGATCTGAGCTTTGCGTTTGTTCGCTTGCTCGATGATCACCTGAGCTTCTGCTTTGGCAGTTTTCAGCTGGTCGGTCGCATTGGCTTGCGCTAAGTCCAGATCTTTTTTGGCACGCTCTGCAGAAGCGAGGCCGTCAGCGATTTCTTTCTGACGCTTCTCGATGGCAGCCATGATCGGCGGCCATACGTACTTCATGCAGAACCAGACAAACAGAACGAACGCGATGGCCTGGCCGAGGATTGTTGCGTTAAGATTCACAGCACAATGCCTCTTTAAAAGTTAATAGTTTGGTTACGTCGTAGAGGGTTGCTCTACTTACGCGACGGCGAACATCACGTACAGACCCAGACCTACAGCGATCATCGGGATGGCGTCGACCAGACCCATAACGATAAAGAACTGTGTACGCAGCAGAGGAATCAGGTCAGGCTGACGAGCAGCGCCTTCCAAGAATTTACCACCCAGGATGCCGATACCGATCGCAGCACCGATTGCCGCTAAACCCATCATCACAGCGGCAGCCATGTACAGCAGATCCATACTCAGGTTTTCCATGACAGTCTCCAGTTTGTTTCAGTTTAAAAGTGCAAGTGTTTTAAGAAAATCAGTGCTCTTCAGACGCCATCGACAGATAGACGATCGTCAGAACCATGAAAATAAAGGCTTGAAGCGTAATGATCAGGATGTGGAAGATAGCCCAAGGCAAGCTCAGGACCCACTGTGACCACCACGGCAACAGGCCGGCAATCAGGATGAAGATCAACTCACCCGCATACATGTTGCCAAACAGTCGCAGACCCAGTGAAACAGGTTTGGACAGCAGGCTGACACCTTCAAGAATCAGGTTGATAGGAATGAATACAGGGTGGTTGAACGGCTGCATGGTCAACTCTTTAACAAACCCGCCAACGCCTTTCATTTTGATGCTATAGAACAGAATCAGGATAAACACGCCCAGTGCCATCGACAGCGTGACGTTCACATCGGCGGTAGGCACGACGCGCAGCGCAGGCAGGCCGAGGATGTGTTCGCCAACGTAAGGCAGGAAGTCGATAGGCAGCAGGTCCATCAAGTTCATCAAGAACACCCAGACGAACACGGTCAGCGCCAGCGGCGCAATCACCTTGCTCTTGCCGTGGTACATGTCGCGCACGCTGCTGTCGACGAAACCGACCACCAGCTCCACGGCGGTTTGCAGTTTACCCGGCACGCCGCTGGTGGCGTTTTTGGCCACTTTGCGGAAGATCACCAGGAAAAGCGCCCCGAGGACGACGGAGAAAAACATCGAGTCGATGTTGATCGACCAGAACCCAGTCCCGACCTGAAGCTGCGTCAGGTGGTGACCGATATACTCCTGTGGAGTCAAGACTTCTCCTGCAGACATGATGCCTCTTACCCTTATTTAGTTAAGTTCGGTAACTGTTAATCACGGCCGGTGCCACTATCTGCACCACTAACACCGCTAAATAGGTCAGGCCAAGCGGTATAAACTCCGCCTTGAACACCCCCAGCGCCACGATCAGCAAAACGATGGTGATCACGACCTTTAGCCCCTCGCCGATGGCGAACGACCAGGCAACCCTACCGGGCGCCGGCGTTTGCGCCTGATGGCGCAAGGCAAACAGCATAAACATTGCACTCGGCAACCAGGCGGCGAGACCGCCTGCCAGCGCCGAAGCGCTCCATTCCGGGCTTTTCAGCCAGAAAGCAACGCTGATCAGAACAAAAGTCATTAACTGCAAAAACAGCAGTTTGCGTGCGACTTTCCCGCTGTAAAGGGACACAGACATGACGTTTGTTCTCTCCGTACCCCAGAGGGGGTATGCTGAGTGACGTATACAACTGTTTTTGCTGTCCTGAGTCAAGCAGCAAAAAACGAGCAAATTATACGGGGCATACCAACGAATTCAATCGATAAGTAGCGAAAAGGTGAACAATTATTTAAATTTCCCTATTCCAGCCTATTTTCACAAGAAAACGGTCGGAATAATAGGGCGCATTTAATTGTCTGATTATTCCAGCGTTGCGTTTAGAAACGCGAAGCCGATCACAGTAATGTCCCTTCCTGATTTATAGCCGATGGTCAACCAAACCGTCTTTAGCAATTTGAGCGATCAAAAAATTATATAAATCAAAACATTACCAGTTAACTGTTCAAAAACAATCCGTATACCCGATGAAAACCTTTTATTGACAAGCAGCGGGGCAATATTCCAACAGCCAATTAACATTAGCAGCAAACACCAATCTTTCGCACATGGTTGCTAACGTGACTATTTCTAAATGCAATTACTCTATTGTCGCTAATTAGCCGCGTTTTTTGTGTTAATAGAAAGTAAATTAACTAAAAAAAGCGACCAACTAATTAGCCTGCTTACCTTTACACGCCGTACTACCGTTAATTCACGCTTGTTTGATCAAAAACAAACTCAGTTTGCCTTAAGCACCACCAGATGGCGTTCGCCTTCCAGTTCAGGTACCTGCAACCGCACGATAGACTCCAGGCTAACGCCAGCCGGCAGCTGCGCCAATTCTTCATCCGGGCGCACGCCTTTCAATGCGTAAAAACGCCCCTGCCCTTTCGCCGGCAGGTGATGGCACCAGGACAGCATATCCTGCAGCGAAGCGAATGCCCGGCTGATCACGCCATCGAACGGCGGCTCGGCCGGAAACGCTTCGACGCGGCTCTGCACCGGCTCGATATTGTTCAGGCCCAGCTCATGCTGCACCTGACGCAGGAAACGCACGCGCTTGCCCAGGCTGTCGAGCAGCGTGAAATGCGCGTCCGGGCGCACGATCGCCAGCGGAATGCCCGGCAAGCCGGGGCCGGTGCCGACATCGATAAAACGCGATCCCTGCAGATGCGGGTTGACCACGATGCTGTCGAGGATGTGGCGCACCAGCATTTGCTGCGGATCGCGCACTGACGTGAGGTTATAAGCCTTGTTCCACTTATCCAGCATGCCGACATAGCCTAGCAGCTGTTGTTTCTGCTGATCGGGCAGCTCAATGCCTGCTGCCGCGAGCAGCGAGTCTAATTTTTTTTGCACAACGGATCCTCTGGCAGGCGCTGAACGACCAGCGGATGGTTAGCTGGCGCAATGAGGCGACTATGATAATTCAGGGCGCAAGTGATGTCAGCGGCCGTTTGGCTATGGGTTGAGCAAACGGCCGCCTGGATGCGGGATTTATGCGCTGCGGCGCAGCAGTCCCTGCTTTTTCAGCCAGATCAGCAAAATCGAGATCGCCGCCGGCGTAATGCCGGAGATGCGCGAAGCCTGACCAATGGAGTTCGGTTTGTGATCGTTCAGCTTGGCGATCACTTCGTTCGACAGTCCCGAAACCTGACGGTAGTCAAGATCCAGTGGCAGCACGGTATTCTCGTTGCGCTGTTGTTTTTCGATCTCTTCCTGTTGGCGAGCGATGTAGCCTTCGTATTTGACCTGGATCTCGACCTGCTCGGCGGCTTGGACGTCGTCCAGCGGCGGCGCGAAGGCGTCGGTGCCGGTCAACTGCGCGTAATCCATCTCCGGGCGACGCAGCAGTTCTTCGCCGTTCGCTTCACGCGACAGCGGCGCTTTCAGCAGCACATTGACCTGTTCGACGTTCTCGGCGTGCGGATGCATCCAGATGTCGCGCAGGCGCTGACGTTCGCGTTCGATTCGCTCCAGCTTCTCGCTGTAACGCGCCCAACGCACGTCGTCCACCAGGCCCAGCTCGCGGCCTTTTTCCGTCAGGCGGAGATCGGCGTTGTCTTCGCGCAGCATCAGACGATACTCGGCGCGAGAGGTAAACATGCGGTACGGCTCTTTGGTGCCAAGGGTGCTGAGATCGTCCACCAGCACGCCGAGGTAGGCCTGATCGCGACGTGGCGCCCAGCCCTCTTGTTCATCGGCGAAACGCCCGGCATTCAGACCGGCCAGCAAGCCCTGGGCGGCGGCTTCTTCATACCCGGTGGTGCCGTTGATCTGGCCGGCGAAGAACAGGCCCTGAATGAATTTGCTTTCCAGCGTTGGTTTCAGATCGCGCGGATCGAAGAAATCGTACTCGATGGCATAACCAGGGCGAATAATACGCGCGTTCTGCATGCCTTCCATCGAACGGACGATCTGCATCTGCACATCGAAAGGCAGGCTGGTGGAAATCCCGTTAGGGTAAATCTCGTTGCTGGTCAGGCCTTCCGGCTCAAGGAAGATCTGGTGCGCGTTGCGATCGGCAAAACGCATGACCTTGTCTTCGATCGACGGGCAATAACGTGGGCCGATCCCTTCGATGATCCCGGCATACATCGGGCTGCGATCGAGGTTATTGCGGATCACGTCATGGGTTTTTTCATTGGTGTGGGTGATGTAGCACGCCATTTGTTCCGGGTGCTGGCTGGCATCGCCCAGGAACGAGAATACCGGCACTGGCGTATCGCCGTGTTGCGGTGCCAGTACGCTGAAATCGATAGTGCGGGCGTCGATGCGCGGCGGCGTACCGGTTTTCAAGCGGTTAACGCGCAGCGGCAGTTCACGCAAACGCTGCGACAGCGAGATCGAAGGAGGATCCCCGGCGCGGCCGCCGCTGTAATTCTCCAGACCTATGTGGATCTTGCCGTCCAGGAAGGTACCTACGGTCAATACCACCGCCTTGGCGCGGAATTTCAGCCCCATTTGGGTGACGGCGCCGACGACGCGATCGTTTTCGACGATCAGATCCTCAACCGGCTGTTGGAAGATCATCAGGTTGGGCTGGTTCTCCAACGCGGTACGGATCGCCTGGCGATACAAGACGCGATCCGCCTGAGCGCGAGTGGCGCGAACAGCAGGGCCTTTGCTGGCGTTTAGTATCCTAAACTGGATGCCGGCATGGTCAATCGCCGTCGCCATCAGGCCGCCGAGCGCATCAATTTCCTTAACCAGATGCCCTTTACCAATACCGCCAATCGCCGGGTTACAGGACATCTGTCCCAGCGTATCGATATTGTGTGTCAATAATAAAGTCTGACGTCCCATGCGCGCCGCGGCCATGGCGGCCTCGGTACCTGCATGGCCACCACCGATGATGATGACGTCAAATTGATCTGGATAAAACATGGAACTGCACCTCGCCGTATTGCGAACGATCGTATTTGCCCTGGGGTCGGGGATTCTACTCAAGTTTAGACGATCGACCAAGTGGTCAGGATCGTCGGTAATTAAAAGAAGATCTTTTTTATTTAAAGATCTCTTTATTAGATCTCTTATTAGGATCGCGATCCTCTGTGGATAAGTGACTATTCACGATGAAGATCAGCAAATTAAGGAGGATCGTTTGCTGTGAATGATCGGTGATCCCGACGCAGATAAGCTGGGATCTAAAAGGCTTGTTATGCACAGGACAAAAAGCGCACTACGGTTGTTATTGGGATAACTACGGCTTTTACCCTGCTTTTAAGCTTAGTTATCCACAATCGTTCGCGCGATCTTTAGACGAATTAGAGTAAATTAATCCAGGTTTTTACCCATTCCTCGGCCGGATCCTCGGGAATTTCATGCTCGGTCACGTCGATCTCGAGACGATAGCCGATCCTTTTAGCACCTCTGGCGATCAACAGATCGTCGATCTGTTTGATCGCGCCGCAGAAGGTGTCGTATTCCGAACTGCCCAAACCGACGGCGCCGAACTGTACCTCGGAAAGATCCGGCTGTTGCTCAGCGATCTGTTCCAACAGCGGTTGAAGGTTATCCGGCAGTTCGCCGGCGCCGTGCGTGGAAGAGACCACCAGCCAGCGGCCGGTCAACGGCAGTTCATCCAGTTCAGGGCCGTGCAGCATCTCGGTAGAGAAACCCGCGTCTTCCAGCTTTTCAGCCAAATGTTCAGCCACGTATTCGGCGCTGCCAAGCGTACTGCCACTGATCAGAGTAATGTCTGCCATGAACCAACGATCCCAACCTTCTCACTCAAAGTGGCTGCATTGTACGCTGTGAATCGGCTGGGATCTACCTGTGGATAATGTGGGTATGCAATTTGGCGGGTTACGGCACGATGGTGCGCATAATGGGGTTCTGCAGCGAGATCAGCGTTTCAGTGGACTGGATCTCGTCGATGGTCTGGATCTTGTTGATAAGTACCTGTTGCAACGCGTCGATCGATCGGCACATTACCTTAATAAAGACGCTGTAGTGGCCGGTGGTGTAATAGGCTTCCACCACTTCTTCCAGGCTTTCCAGCTTCTTCAGCGCCGAAGGGTAATCCTTGGCGCTCTTTAATATGATGCCGATAAAGCAGCACACGTCGTAGCCCAGCTGTTTGGGGCTGACGTCGATGCGCGCGCCGGTGATGATCCCGGCCTGCTTCATCTTCTCCACCCGCACATGAATGGTGCCGGGGCTGACGGCGAAGTTTTTCGCCAGTTCGGCGTACGGTGTGCGCGCATTGTCCATCAGGGCGTTGAGAATGCCGCGATCGAGATTATCGATCTGATAAATTTCCGCCATTTAATCCCCCATTAATTAGCGATTGTTGAATTCTGTCCGGGTAAAAATGAACGATTAAAAGTGAAAAGGCAATATTGATTAATGGATATTGAATTGTCGTGTCATTTTGTTGCTTAATCGATGGCAACAGAGACAGGTTTACAAGAGATACGGCAATGAAAAAACAGTTTATCCAAAAACAACAACAAATCAGCCAGGTCAAATCCTTCTTCTCCCGCCAGCTGGAGCAACAGCTCGGTCTGATCGAAGTGCAGGCCCCGATCCTTAGCCGCCTGGGCGACGGCACGCAGGATAACCTTTCCGGCAGCGAGAAAGCGGTGCAGGTCAAAGTCAAAACCTTGCCGGACGCCACCTTCGAAGTGGTGCATTCGCTGGCGAAATGGAAACGCAAAACCCTGGGCAGCTACGATTTCGGTGCCGGCGAAGGCCTGTATACCCATATGAAGGCGCTGCGCCCGGATGAAGACCGTTTGACGCCAATCCACTCGGTGTACGTCGATCAGTGGGACTGGGAACGGGTGATGGGCGACGGTGAGCGCAGTCTGGACTACCTGAAAAACACCGTGCGCAGCATTTACGCTGCGATCAAGGCGACGGAGGCGGAAGTCAGCCGCGAGCATGGTCTGACCCCTTTCCTGCCGGAACAGATCCACTTCGTGCACAGCGAAACCCTGCTGCAGCGTTACCCTGATCTGGACGCCAAGGGGCGCGAGCGGGCGATCGCCAAAGAATTGGGCGCAGTGTTCCTGATTGGCATCGGCGGCAAGCTGTCACACGGTAAATCGCACGATGTGCGGGCGCCGGATTATGATGACTGGACCACGCCGACGGCGGATGGCCTGGCGGGCCTGAACGGCGATATCGTGGTGTGGAACCCGGTGCTGCAGGACGCTTTCGAGCTGTCTTCCATGGGGATCCGCGTTGACGCCGCCGCGCTGAAACACCAGCTGGCGCTGACCGGCGATGAAGAACGCATGACGTTGGAATGGCACCAGTCGCTGCTGCGCGGCGATATGCCGCAGACCATCGGCGGCGGCATCGGTCAGTCGCGTCTGGTGATGTTGTTGCTGCAACTGTCGCATATCGGCCAGGTGCAATGCGGCGTGTGGTCGCCGGAAGTGCGCGGCGCGGTCGAAGGCCTGCTCTAATCCCGCCTAGCGCCGCCAGCGGCGCATCAAACGGCTTTTCAGCCCGGTATCAAAGCGCCAGATATGATCGAAGATGCGCATGATGCCGGGTTTGCCGTAAGCGGACATCGCCACCGCGTGGAAACGTTGCTGGTGGCTTTGTTGCTGCTGTTTCACCTTCTTTATTACCTCTTCCGGCAACCGCTGGGCAATAAAATCGGAAATGATCACCGCATCGGCGTCGAACCAGCCGCTCTCCGCCATTTTGGTGACGGTGGCGTTCAGGCAGGCCGCCAGATCGGTGCCGCCGCGAAACTGCTGGCCGAGAAAGCGCACCGCTTGTTCGATGCCGTTGGCGGCGGTGAGTTCGTAATGCACGATCTGGTTGGCGAACAGCATGATATAGCAGCGGCGGTTGTCCGCCAGCGCAATGCGCAGCAGCGCCAGACAGAACGCCTTGGCGCACTGTTCGTTGAAACCGCCCATCGATCCGGAGGTGTCCACGCAGACGATAAACGGCCCGCGCGGCTGTTGATCCTGCTGCTGGTGAGTAACCTGGCGGATCAGGATCTGTTCCTGCCAGACATCGCCTTGCAGACGGTAGCTCAGCAGCCGCTTTTCCAACAGGCGGCGATAAAACTCGAATTCCAGCTCTTCTATCCCCAGCGTCGCCAGCTCCGGCGGCAGCAGGCGCAGGATGTCGTCGCTCTGATGAATGCCGCTCACTTCTTCCGGCAGCGTGGCCGGCACCTGCACCATGACCCTGAACGGCTCCGGCTGCGCGTCCTGTTGCTGCACCGCCTTGGCCTGATAGCTGCGGCCCAGCTGTTGCGCCAGCTTTTTCAGCTCCGGCTGCTGCTGCAAAAAGTTGCCGTACTCCACCAGCCGCTGATAATCGCCGCGCTGCAGCTGGCCTTTGCTCATGTCCCACAGCCTGCCGGCGGCGGTGTCGTTTTCCGACAGCAGCGGTTCCAGCGCGCCGCTCAGCGCCAACCGCTCCTGCAGTTCCGCCATCAGCTGCTCGCGCTCTTGTTCCAGCAGCTGGTGGTGCAACATGGTGGCCTGCAGCGTCAGGCTGATGCGCCAGCGCTGCAGAAACAGCGTTTGAAAGCTGTCGTCCAGCGGATGATTGGGCAGATCGGCGGCGTCCACCAGCGCGCGCGCCTGTTCATAAAACGGCGAGACCAGCTGGCGCAGCAGCTCCATCGTGTCGTTGAGGTTGTGATAAAACTGGGTGTTGTTCTCCAGCTGGCACTGTTGGTAGCGGTAAAATTCCTGCGCCAGCGCCGGCGGCACCATCGCCTCCTGCAGGCGTTCCTTAAGCTGCAGCTTCCAACGCGGCAGATCGCGATCCAGCGCCCGGCGAAGGGCCGGAAACTTTTTAAAGAATACCGACAGCTGCGGCGCCGCCAGCATGCCGACGATCATCTCCTCGATCATCTCGCCTTCGGTGATCGCCAGCAGCAGATCGAGCGTCTCCAGACTGAGCATGGTTACTGGCCGCGCATTTGCTGCAGTTGTTGTTTAATCTGTTCCGCGACCTGCAGCAGACTGGCTTCGATCTTGGCCAGGCCGGCGGCGGGCGTGAACAGACAGGGCTGATGTTGGCTGAAGGCGCGGCGTTGCTCCGCCAGGCGCTGGGCCAATCCGTCCATTTCATCCAGCAGCGCCTGCGGCGTGGCGGTGGCCTGTTTGCCCGGCAGCGCCAGCAATGATGGCTGGCGGCTGACGTCCAACACCGTGAGGTGCAGTTGATCGTCCACTTCCAAATCGATCGGCTGCGCGAAGCCGATGCCATTTAGCTTGGCGCGCACGTCACCGCCTTTTTGCAGCCAGTTGTCCAGCGCGCTGCTTTCGATGCTCAGATGGTTGACCTGAATGTCATGCAGCTGCAGCGGCTTTTGCAACAGCAGGGTGAGGGTGCCGCCGGCGAAGGGCGTGGCCGGTGCGTATTGCGGTTTGCGGCTGAACATGCCGCCTTTTTTCACCAGGCTGATGGCCTGCCGATCGCTTTGCTGCTGCTGGTCCTGCAGCCAGCGGGTGTGGATCTGTTGCAACTGGATCAGCATCGATTGTTGCTGATAGGCCGACTCGGTCAGCAGCTGATCGATCTGCTGTTGCAGCAGTTTCAGCGAGGTGAGATCGTGCCACAGGCAGTCTTTCAATAGCATCAGGTCGAGCGGGGCGATGGCATCGCGTCCGCTGAAGAAGGCGCAGGCTTGCAGCAAGCGCAGGGCTTTTTTCCAGCGCCGATCGGAGACGTAAGGCGCCTGCTCCAGCGCGTCCAGCCGCTGGCGCAGCTGGAAGATCAGCTCAAAACAGGCTTCCGGCAGCGCGACTTTGTCGATCTGCGGTTGCCACTGCAGAAACTCTTCGTCGCTGATGCTCAGCGCCGCCGGCACCGGGTTTTGGCTTTCGCTCTGGCGGTTGACCAGCAGCGAGCGGAAATTCTGTTTATCCTGCACCTTGTCCAGCCACAGACGGATCAGCATGCGGTCATATAAGGCTTCGAGACTGTTGTCCGCTTCGGGCAGTTCGTTGGAGGCGGTGACCAGCAGGCGCAGCGGGATCGGTTCTTCGCTGTTGCCGTTGCGAAAGCGGCGTTCGTTGATCGCCGTCAGCAGGGTATTGAGGATCGCCGGGCCGGCCTTCCAGATCTCGTCCAGAAACACGATCTCCGCTTCCGGCAGATAGCCGGCGGTCAGACGCTGATAGCGCCCCTCATCTTTCAGCGCCTGAATAGAGAGCGGGCCGAAGACCTCTTCCGGCGTGGAAAAACGCGTCATCAGGTATTCAAAGGAGCGGGCGTTGCGGAAGGCAAACTTCAGCCGGCGCGCGATCAGGCTCTTGGCGATGCCGGGCGGGCCGAGCAGGAATACGCTTTCGCCGCTCAGCGCCGCCAGCAGGCACAGACGGATTGCCTCTTGCCGCTCATAAAGACCGCTCTCCAGCGCGTTGCTGAGGCGGGAAATTCGTTCTGCCAGAAGGGATGATGGCGTCATATAATTGTCGCATTGTCCGAGAGTTAGCCAATCTTGGTCGATAATCCGATGATAAACCACCATTATTTTTAGTGGTATAGCCTGTTGATTAGTAATATTTTTCTAAGTTAAGCCGGATATTCGGTTCACATTTTGTTTATTTTTCGGCTCTGATATAAGGGTAGGCAAGCGGTATAAATGGTGCATACTGTGCGGCTTTCTGGTGGGCGTGACGGATCTTTGAGCCCGTATTTTGCCTGATGCGGATGCATCGCTAACGGATGTTCTGATAAAGAAACGAATTATGAGCGCAGAGCATAAGCAGTCCCTATCGGCGGTAACCCTGGCTGCCATCGGCGTGGTCTACGGTGATATCGGCACCAGCCCTCTCTATACGTTGAGAGAGTGTTTCTCCGGCCATTACGGCTTCGATGTTCGTCCAGACGTGGTTTTCGGCTTCCTGTCGCTGATTTTCTGGATGCTGATCGTGATCGTTTCCCTCAAATATCTCACCTACGTGATGCGCGCGGACAACGCCGGCGAGGGCGGTATTCTGACGCTGATGTCGCTGGCCGGGCGCAATACCTCGGCGCGCACCACTGCGGTGCTGGTGATACTGGGCCTGATCGGCGGCAGCTTCTTCTATGGCGAGGTGGTGATCACCCCGGCTATCTCGGTGATGTCGGCGATAGAGGGGTTGGAAATCGCCGCGCCTGCGCTTGACGCCTATATCGTGCCGCTCTCCATTCTGGTGCTGACGCTGCTGTTCGTTATCCAAAAGCACGGCACCGGCAGCGTCGGCAAGCTGTTCGCCCCGGTAATGCTGCTGTGGTTCATCGTGTTGGCGGTGCTGGGCGCGCGCAGCATCATTTCGAACCCGGAAGTGCTGCAGGCGCTGAATCCCAAATGGGCGCTCAACTTCTTCATGGAATATAAGAAGGTGTCGTTCTTCGCACTGGGGGCGGTGGTGTTGTCGATCACCGGCGTCGAGGCGCTGTATGCCGATATGGGGCACTTCGGCAAGTTCCCGATCCGCCTGGCCTGGTTCACCGTGGTGCTGCCTTCGCTGGTGCTCAATTACTTCGGCCAGGGGGCGCTGCTGCTGAAAAATCCTGAGGCGATCAAAAACCCGTTCTTCCTGTTGGCGCCCGATTGGGCGCTGATCCCGTTGCTGATTCTGGCGACCCTAGCGACGGTGATCGCTTCGCAGGCGGTGATTTCCGGCGTCTTCTCGCTGACTCGCCAGGCGGTGCGCCTGGGCTATCTGTCGCCGATGCGCATCATTCACACCTCGGAAATGGAATCCGGCCAGATCTACATTCCGGTGATCAACTGGACGCTGTATATCTCGGTGGTGCTGGTGATCATCGGCTTCGAGCACTCCAGCAACCTGGCGGCGGCGTACGGCATCGCCGTCACAGGCACCATGGTGCTGACCAGCATTCTGGTCACCTCGGTGGCGATCAATAACTGGCACTGGAATCGCTACCTGGCAATCGGCATCGTAGCCATCTTGCTGATCATCGACGTGCCGATGTTCTCCGCCAATGCCCTGAAGCTATTCTCCGGCGGCTGGCTGCCGCTGACCTTGGCGCTGGTGATGTTCATCATTATGACCACCTGGAAGAGCGAGCGCTTCCGGCTGCTGCGCCGCCTGCACGAACACGGCAACTCGCTGGAAGCGATGATCGCCTCGCTGGAGAAATCGCCGCCGGTGCGGGTGCCGGGCACCGCGGTGTTCCTGTCGCGCGCCACCAACGTCATTCCTTTTGCGCTGCTGCACAACCTGAAGCACAACAAGGTGCTGCATGAACGCGTGGTGCTGCTGACGCTGCGCACCGAGGATGCGCCTTACGTGCACAACGTGCGCCGGGTAACCATCGAGCAGCTGTCGCCGACCTTCTGGCGGGTGGTGGCCAGCTACGGCTGGCGCGAAACGCCGAACGTCGAGGAGGTGTTCCACCGCTGCGGGCTGGAAGGGTTGCCGTGCCGCATGTCGGAGACGTCGTTCTTCATGTCCCATGAATCGCTGATCCTCACCAAGCGGCCTTGGTACCTCTACCTGCGCGGCAAACTGTTCGTCGCCCTGAGCCGTAATGCGCTGCGCGCGCCGGATCAGTTCGAAATCCCGCCGAACCGGGTCATCGAGCTCGGCACGCAGGTCGAGATCTAATCCGCCTGACAGGGGCTCAGCATGGCTGAGCCCCTTTTGTTTGCGCTTTGTCCGTGTGCGAACGAAACGTTTCGATAACGATCACACTTCTGCATTGTCCCGGTTGCCTTCCCCTGCCGTTTTTTTAAACTCCCCCAAAGAGCGAAACGTTTCGCTAGCGGAGTGAGAAGATGAAGAAAGGCGTATTACTGAATTCCGACGTGTCTGCCGTGATTGCCCGGCTGGGGCATACCGACCAGCTCACCCTGTGCGATGCGGGCCTGCCGATACCGGCGGAAACGCAGCGCATCGATCTGGCGCTGACGCAGGGCGTGCCGACCTTCATGCAGGTATTCGCGGCGGTCATGCAAGAGATGCAGGTAGAAAGCGCCATCCTGGCGGAAGAGATCGTGAAACAGAATCCGTCGCTCCACGAGGCGCTGTTGGCGGAACTGACCGCACTGGGCCAACGCCAGGGTAACACCATCAGCGTGCGCTATATCAGCCATCAGGCGTTTAAAGCGCAAACCGGGCACAGCCGGGCGGTGATCCGCAGCGGGGAGTGTTCGCCTTACGCGAATGTGATCCTGTGCGCCGGCGTAACTTTCTGAGGCGCGTATGCAACCTTTACTGCAACTGAAAGGGATTGATAAAGCCTTTCCCGGCGTGAAGGCGCTTTCCGGCGCCGCCCTCAGCGTCTATCCCGGCAAGGTGATGGCGCTGGTGGGAGAAAACGGCGCCGGGAAGTCCACCATGATGAAAGTGCTGACCGGCATCTACCAGAAAGACGCCGGCAGCCAGTATTTTCTCGGTAAAGAGGTGGTATTCAACGGGCCCAAGGATTCGCAGGAAGCGGGCATCGGTATTATCCATCAGGAGCTGAACCTGATCCCGCAGCTGACGATTGCGGAAAACATCTTCCTCGGCCGCGAGTTCGTCAACCGTTTCGGCCGCATCGACTGGAAGCGCATGTACGCCGAGGCCGATCGCTTGCTGGCGCGCCTCAACCTCCGCTACAGCAGCCATCGGCTAGTGGGTGAGCTGTCGATCGGCGATCAGCAGATGGTGGAGATCGCCAAGGTGCTGAGCTTCGAATCGAAAGTGATCATCATGGACGAACCGACCGATGCGCTGACCGACACTGAAACCGCCTCGCTGTTCAAGGTGATCAACGAGCTGAAGGCCGAAGGGCGCGGCATCGTGTATATATCGCACCGCCTGAAAGAGATTTTTGAAATCTGCGACGACGTGACCGTGTTCCGCGACGGGCAGTTTATCGCCGAGCGGCCGGTGAGCGAGCTGCAGGAAGATTCGCTGATTGAGATGATGGTCGGCCGCAAGCTGGAAGAACAATACCCGCGCCTGGATTTGCCGCGCGGGGAAAAGCGGCTGGAAGTCAGTCATCTTTCCGGCCCCGGCGTTGAAGACGTCAGCTTTACGCTGTACCGCGGCGAGATCCTCGGTGTGGCCGGGCTGATGGGGGCCGGGCGCACCGAATTGATGAAGATCCTGTATGGCGCCGCGCCGCGCAAGGCCGGCACCGTCAGCCTGGACGGCCGCGAGGTGGTCACCCATTCGCCGCAGGATGGGTTGGCGAACGGCATCGTCTATATCTCGGAAGACCGCAAGCGCGACGGCCTGGTGCTGGGCATGTCGGTGAAGGAAAACATGTCGCTGACCGCGCTGCGCTACTTCAGCCGCGCCGACGGCAGCCTGAAGCAGGCCGACGAGCGGCAGGCGGTGGGGGATTTCATCCGCCTGTTCAATATCAAAACGCCGTCGATGGAGCAGCCTATCGGTCTGCTTTCCGGCGGCAATCAGCAAAAAGTGGCGATCGCCCGCGGCCTGATGACCCGGCCGAAGGTGCTGATCCTCGATGAGCCGACGCGCGGCGTCGACGTTGGCGCCAAAAAAGAGATCTATCAGTTAATCAACCAGTTCAAACAGGAAGGGCTGAGCATCATTCTGGTGTCTTCGGAAATGCCGGAGGTGATGGGCATGAGCGATCGCATTCTGGTGATGCACGAAGGGCATCTCAGCGGCGAGTTCCCGATTGAACAGGCCACCCAGGAAGCGTTGATGGCGGCAGCCGTCGGCAAGCAATACGGCGTAAAGCAGGAGTAATCAGATATGAGTTCCCAGACTATCGCAGCTAAGCGCTGGTTCAGTAAAGAGTGGCTGTTAGAGCAGAAGTCGTTGATTGCGCTGCTGGTGCTGATCGCCGTGGTCTCTTCCATGAGCCCGAACTTCTTCACCCTGAACAACCTGTTCAATATTCTGCAGCAGACTTCGGTGAACGCCATCATGGCGGTGGGGATGACGCTGGTGATCCTCACGTCCGGCATCGATCTGTCGGTGGGATCGCTGCTGGCGCTGACCGGCGCGGTGGCGGCGTCGATCGTCGGCTTTGAGGTCAACGCGCTGGTGGCGGTGGCGGCGGCACTGGCGCTGGGCGCCGCGGTGGGCGCCTGCACCGGGGTGATCGTCGCGAAAGGCAAAGTGCAGGCCTTTATCGCCACGCTGGTGATGATGCTGTTGCTGCGCGGCGTCACCATGGTGTACACCAACGGCAGCCCGATCAACACCGGTTTCACCGATGTGGCCGACACCTTCGGCTGGTTCGGCATCGGCCGTCCGCTGGGCGTGCCTACGCCGATCTGGATCATGGCGATCGTGTTCATCGCCGCCTGGTATATGCTGCACCATACGCGCCTGGGCCGCTATATTTATGCCCTGGGCGGCAATGAAGCGGCGACCCGTCTGTCCGGCATCAGCGTCGATAAAGTGAAGATTATCGTCTACTCGCTGTGCGGCCTGCTGGCGGCGCTGGCTGGGGTGATTGAAGTGGCGCGCCTGTCGTCGGCGCAGCCAACCGCCGGCACTGGCTATGAGCTGGACGCCATCGCCGCCGTGGTGCTGGGCGGCACCAGCCTGGCCGGCGGCAAGGGGCGCATCGTCGGCACGCTGATCGGGGCGCTGATCCTCGGCTTCCTGAACAACGGCCTGAATTTATTGGGTGTTTCTTCCTACTACCAAATGATCGTGAAGGCAGTGGTGATACTGCTGGCGGTTCTGGTAGATAACAAAAGCAACAAGTAACCTCCCCCTACAGGAATCACGATGATGAAAATGAAAAAACTGGCAACCTTAGCCTCCGCCATCGCGCTGAGCGCCACCCTGAGCGCCAATGCCATGGCCAAAGACACCATCGCGCTGGTGGTTTCCACCCTCAACAACCCGTTCTTCGTTTCGATGAAGGAGGGTGCGCAGCAAGAGGCCAACAAGTTGGGCTACAACCTGGTGGTGTTGGATTCCCAGAACAACCCGGCAAAAGAGCTGGCCAATGTGCAGGATCTGATGGTGCGGGCACCCAAGCTGCTGTTGATCAACCCGACCGACTCCGACGCGGTGGGTAACGCCATCAAGATGGCCAACCAGGCTAAGATCCCGGTCATCACGCTGGACCGCGTGGCGAGCAAGGGTGACGTGGTGAGCCATATCGCTTCGGATAACCGCGTGGGCGGCAAAATGGCCGGCGACTTTATCGCCAAGAAAGCGGGCGCCGATGCCAAGGTGATTCAGCTGGAAGGCATTGCCGGCACCTCCGCCGCGCGTGAACGCGGCGAAGGCTTCAAACAGTCGCTGGATCAGAATAAATTCAAACTGTTGGCCAGCCAGCCGGCCGATTTTGATCGCACCAAGGGCCTGAACGTGATGCAGAACCTGCTGACTGCGCACCCGGATGTGCAGGCGGTATTTGCCCAGAACGATGAAATGGCGCTGGGTGCGCTGCGCGCGCTGCAAACCGCCGGTAAAACCGACGTGATCGTGGTAGGCTTCGACGGCACCGCCGACGGCGTGAAAGCGGTCGAAGGCGGCAAGTTGGCGGCGACCGTGGCGCAGCGCCCCGATCAGATCGGCGTGATCGGTGTGGAAACCGCCGATAAAGTGCTGAAAGGCGAAAAAGTGCCGGCGACCATTCCGGTCGATTTGAAACTGGTCACTCAGTAAGTCATACCAGCGCCATCGGAACGGGGCGTTTACGATGGCGCGCAATTCAGGAATCAATGCGATGGAAACAGGTAAGCTGGTGGTTCTTGGCAGCATCAATGCCGACCATATCCTCAATATTGAACAGTTCCCCCACCCGGGCGAAACGGTGATCGGGAAACAGTATAAGGTGGCGTTTGGCGGCAAGGGCGCGAATCAGGCGGTGGCGGCCGGGCGCAGCGGGGCCAAGATCGCCTTTATCGCCTGCGTAGGCGCCGATGATATCGGCGAACGTATCCGCCGGCAGCTGGCGAGCGATCGCATTGATACCCAACCAATTGAAGCCATCGCCGACAGCACCACCGGCGTGGCGCTGATCTTCGTTAACGCCGAAGGCGAGAACGTGATCGGCATCGATGCCGGGGCCAACGCCGCGGTGACGCCGGATTACCTGGCGCGCTACCAACAAAAAGTGATCGACGCCGATGCCCTGCTGATGCAGTTGGAGTCGCCGCTGGAGACAGTGATCGCCGCCGCCCGCCTGGCGAAGCAACATCAAACGCAGGTGATCCTCAACCCGGCCCCGGCGCGCGAGCTGCCGGACGAGCTGCTGGGCATGATCGATATCATCACCCCGAATGAAACCGAAGCCCAGCGCCTGACCGGCATCGCCGTGGACAACGACGACGATGCGGCGCGTGCGGCGCAGGCGCTGCACGACAAGGGCATCGCGACGGTGATCATCACCCTCGGTAGCCGCGGCGTGTGGCTGAGCGAAAACGGCAACGGCAAACGGGTGCCCGGCTTCAAGGTGCAAGCGGTGGATACCATCGCCGCCGGCGATACCTTTAACGGTGCGCTGGTGACCGCCCTGTTGGAAGGCAAGGTCATGGCCGACGCGGTGCGTTTCGCCCATGCGGCGGCGGCGATCGCCGTGACCCGCCCAGGCGCGCAGCCTTCGGTGCCGTGGCGTGAAGAGATCGACGCCTTCTTGCAGCAGCAGGGGTGATCCTTTGGCCACCATGAAAGATGTCGCCCGTCTGGCGGGCGTTTCAACCTCTACCGTTTCGCATGTGGTCAACAACAATCGCTTTGTCAGCGACAGCGTGCGCGACAAGGTCATGGCGGCCGTGGAGCAGCTGAACTATGCGCCTTCCGCGCTGGCGCGCAGCCTGAAGCTTAATCAGACGCGCACTATCGGCATGCTGGTGACCGCCAGCAACAACCCGTTTTATGCCGAAGTGGTGCGCGGCGTGGAGCGCAGCTGCTATGAACGCGGCTACAGTTTAATCCTGTGCAATACCGAAGAAGACGCCGCGCGCATGAACCGCAGCATGGAGACGCTACTGCAAAAGCGCGTCGACGGTTTGCTGTTGATGTGCACCGAAAACCACCGGCCATCGCAAGACGCCCTGAGCCGCTACCCGTCATTGCCGATCGTGATGATGGACTGGGCGCCGTTCGAGGGCGCCAACGACATTATTCAGGATAACTCGCTGCTGGGCGGCGAGATGGCGACCGATCATCTGATCGCCCGCGGCTACCGCAAGATTGCCTGCATCGCTGGTCCGCAGGATAAAACCACCGCCCGTCACCGACTGGAAGGCTATCGCAACGCGATGCGTCGCGCCGGATTGCTGGTTCCTCCAGGGTATGAAGTGCATTGCGACTTTGAGTTTGAGGGCGGGGTAAACGCCATGCGCCAACTGTTGGCGCTGGACGAGCCGCCGCATGCGGTGTTCGCCGGCAACGACGCGGTGGCGGTAGGCGTGTACCAGGCGCTGTATCAGGCTGGGCTTTCCGTGCCGCAGGATATGGCGGTGATGGGTTACGATGATATTGAGCTGGCACGTTATCTGGCGCCACCGCTGAGCACCATTCATCAACCGAAGGATTCGCTGGGCGAATTGGCGATCGATGCGCTGATCAACCGCCTGCAGAACCCGGAGCGCGCGCCCCAGGTGCTGGTGCTGACGCCCGAGCTGGTGGAACGCGCCTCGGTGGGCCGCCGTTAACTCGTCGCCTTCGCTTCTTTCTTGCTTTCCTGGCCGCTGATCAAATTGCGGCCATCTTTCCTTCTCAGCAACATAAACACCAGCGCCGACGCCACGGTGACGATCCCCATGGTGATAAAGGTGTAATGGAAGTGGTCGATCATGGTGCCTAACGACAGGGATTCGTAAAAACGCAGCACCGCCGCGCTGATCGCCACGCCGAAGCTGATGGACAGCTGTTGGGTGACCGCCAGGACGCTGTTGCCGGCGCTGGCGTTGGCGTCGTTCAAATCCGCCAGACTAATGGTGTTCATGGCGGTGAACTGGGTGGACATCGCCATGCCCAGCACGAACAGCGGCAGGATCATCAGCCACAGCGGCATGCCTGGGCTTTGCAGAGCGAACTGGGCAATCAGCACCCCGATGATAACGGTGATGCCGACCAGCGTTTTACGGTAGCCGAACCAGCGCAGCACCTGAGTGACGGTGGATTTTGCCATCAGCGAGCCGATGGCGGTTGGCGCCATCATGCAACCGGCGACGATCGCCGTGTAGCCGAATCCCACCTGTAGCATGAGCGGCATTAAAAACGGCACGCAGCCGGTGCCCAGCCTGGAAGCGACGTTGCCGGCAATGCCGACCGAGAAGGTGCGGGTTTTGAACAGGTCGAGACCGATCAGCGGCTGAGGATGGCGGCGGGCGTGCGCGATGTAGCCGAACAGCATTACGAAGCCGCTGAGCAGAATACCCAGCGAAACGTAGCTCGCCAGCACCCGCTCGCCAAACAGCTCCAGCCCGGTGGAGATCAGCACCAGGCTCAGGCCGAACAGCATAAAACCCAGGAAATCGAAGCGGCGTTTGGGCGTGGTAAAGTCCGGCATGTATTTGCGTGCATAGAAGATGCCGAGCAGACCGATAGGGATATTGATCAGGAAAATCCAGTGCCAGGTGGCGTAGGTGACCAGCCAGCCGCCCAGCAGCGGCCCCAGAATCGGCCCGACCAGGCCGGGCATGGTGACGAAGTTCAGCACCGGCAGCAGTTCGCTGCGCGGGTAGGCGCGCAGCAGCGCCAAGCGCGCGACCGGCATCATCATCGCGCCGCCGATGCCCTGCAGCACGCGAGAGGCAACCAGCGCGCTCAACGTAGGAGACAAGGCGCACAGCAGCGAACCGAGGGTGAATAACGTGACGGCGAAGATGAATACCCGTCGAGTGCCGAAGCGATCCGCCAGCCAGCCGCTGACCGGGATCAGCATCGCCACCGTCAGCGTGTAGCTGATGACGGCTGATTGCATCGCCAGCGGCGAACGCCCCAGGCTTTGGGCGATCGCCGGCAGCGCGGTGTTGAGGATAGTGGCGTCCAGCGCCTGCATAAAGAACGCCATTGCGGCGATCCACGGTAGTCCTGCCATACTGCGCGCGGATTGGGTCATGGTCGGTCCTGGTTAAATGGTCGTCTGTCCCTCGTCTCTTTCTTCTATATATAAGCGGGGAGTGTGTCTAGTCTTTCTCTTTCAGCAGTACCTGGCAGGCGACGAGGGCGCCTGCGCTGTCTCCGGCGAGTATCGCATCGACGATAGCCTGATGATGGCGCAGTTTGATCACTTCATTGCCGGTGATGGCGCGGAAGTAACTTTGGTACACCGAACTGAACAGGTTGGCGAACGAGGTCAGGAACGGGTTGCCGCTGGCCTCGTAGATGAGCTGGTGGAATTGGGTATCGACCTGGATCCAACGCTCGCGATCAAACTGGGTATGCAGCGCGCGCATTTCCGCCATCAGCCCCGCCAGCAACTTGGTTTGCTGCGGGCTGGCGTGGTTTGCCGCCAACGCGCAGGCCTGCGGCTCCAGCGAGGTGCGCAAGATAAGGAAGTGTTGCATCACCTGATCGAAGTTTTCCCGCGTCATCCACCAGGTCAGTAAATCTTGATCGAGGAAATTCCATTGGCTTTGCGGCATCACGCGAGTGCCAATGCGCGGGCGCGGCAATAACATGCCTTTGGCGGCTAACATCTTTACCGCTTCGCGCACCGCAGTACGGCTGACGCCGAATTGCTCGCCCAGTTCCATTTCACCAGGCAGGATGCTGCCGGCCTGATAATCGCCTGCCAGAATTTGTTGGCCGAGTTTTTCTGCAAGCAGATAAGAAAGATTGCGTTGGGCGGCCTGTTGTTGTGCATTTAACGGCATGGCTGCGGATCCTTACTGACATCGTTATTTCTATTTTACTCCAGTGATCGCCAGCTTTTATGGCTGTTTGCCTGAAAAAGTGACATAAATTCGCCGCTTTTTCGCCCTTTTGTTGAAAAAACCCGCGCTTGAAAAGTTTTTTGCAATTAGGGGTTGCGGCCCGCCGAGAACTCCCTATAATGCGCCTCCACTGACCGGGAACAACGACTGACAAGCCGCCGGGTCAGCGAGAAGAAAGCGAAATAAACGC